>Ga0134127_10000079_pt1 | contig 129108 bp, 117 predicted proteins | sample KB31753_FD_96459 | JGI IMG/M metagenome (GOLD analysis project Ga0134127, IMG submission 96459) | Terrestrial soil microbial communities with excess Nitrogen fertilizer from Kellogg Biological Station, Michigan, USA - KB3-175-3 | ecosystem: Environmental > Terrestrial > Soil > Unclassified ...
AAAGGCAGTTTTCCGCTGTGCATCGAAGTCCTTCTCCTTTGGAGAAGGATGGGTGAGGGCTTCGCCGTTTAGGATGAGGCGAAAATGCTCAGGAGAACCCGTAAGTAAACGACATTGAATGACAATTGACTAATGACCACTACCGATGAAAGTCGAGCGTATTGACCACCTTGTTTTAACCGTGAAGGACGTAGATGAAACCTGCAGCTTTTACCAGGAGATATTAGGGATGGAAGTTGAGACGGTTTCGCCCCGAAAAAAAGCGTTAAAATTTGGCAACCAACGGCTTGAACTTCGCCCAAAAGGACGGGAATTTTTCGCGACAGCCCATTTAACTATCCCCGGTACCATCGATATCTGTTTTGTGGTTACAGAATCGATAGAACAAGTAAAAAGCGAACTGGAAAGCAAAAACATCCCGATTGAGGGCATGGTTCAGCGCAGCGGAGCAGCCGGGAAGCTCCATTCGGTTTATTTTCGCGACCCGGATCAAAACCTGATCGAAGTGTGCAGTTATGCTTCATGATGTGCAGATCTGCAGATGTGCAAATGTGCGGATGAAAGAATAAACAATGGATATTGCAGCACCGGGCGACTGCGTAAACGACAAATGACAAGAGACAAATGACGAATAAGCTAAATATAAAAACACTTGGCGAATTAAAGGCCAGGGGGTACAAATCAAAATCGGTTAAAGAAGAGTTGAGGGAAAACCTGATCAAACAGTTGCGGCATGGTGAAGGCGGGTTTGAAGGGATAGTAGGTTTTGAGGATACGGTAATACCCGATCTGCAAACTGCTATTTTATCACGTCACAACATTTTGCTGCTGGGCTTGCGCGGGCAGGCCAAGACCCGCATTGCAAGGCTACTGGTTAACCTGTTGGACGAATATGTACCCTATATAGAAGGTTCAGAGTTATACGATGACCCGCTGGCGCCCATATCATGGTACGGACATCACCAGGTAAGCATTCATGGCGACGATACGCCGGTAGCCTGGGTTCACCGTTCAGAGCGTTATACCGAGAAACTGGCCACACCGGATGTTACCGTTGCCGACCTGATTGGTGACGTTGACCCCATCAAGGCGGCCACCATGAAGCTAACCTACTCGGACGAAAGGGTGATCCATTTCGGGCTTATCCCGCGCGCCCACCGCGGCATTTTTGTGATCAATGAGTTGCCCGATTTACAGGCCAGGATACAAGTATCCTTATTCAATATCCTGCAGGAACGCGATATACAAATTCGCGGCTTTAAGCTGCGCTTGCCGCTGGATATACAGTTTGTGTTTACCGCCAACCCGGAGGATTACACCAACCGCGGGTCCATCGTTACGCCGTTGAAAGACCGAATTGAAAGCCAGATATTAACCCATTATCCGCGATCAGTCGAAATTTCGCGGAAGATCACCCAGCAGGAAGCATCGCTTACAGCTGAACAGCAATCGAACATTGAAGTAGACGGATTAGTAAAAGATTTGGTGGAGCAGATCGCCTTTGAAGCGCGCAACTCGGAATATATCGACAAAAAGTCGGGTGTATCGGCGCGTTTAACCATATCGGCCTATGAAAACCTGGTAAGTAATGCCGAACGCAGGATGCTGATCAACAACGAAAAAAACACTTTTGTGCGTATCAGCGATTTCCTGGGTGTTATCCCGGCCATCACCGGTAAGATCGAGTTGGTTTACGAAGGCGAGCTGGAAGGCCCCGGTAAAGTGGCCAACATCCTGATCGGCAAAGCCATTAAAACCTTGCTGCTTAAATTTTTCCCCGACCCGGAGAAAACCAAAAAATCAAAAGCGCCCAACCCGTATGCCGAGATCATTAACTGGTTTGGCGACGGCAACAGTATTTCGGTAATAGACGAGTTGCCCCAGCACGAATACAAAAAAGCCCTGAACTCCGTTAACGGCTTAAAAGCGCTGGTAAAAAAGCTGCATCCGCGTTTAAGCGAAAACCAGGAGCTTTTGCTGATGGAGTTTGTGCTGCACGGCTTGTCGGAATTCTCGCAGTTAAACAAAGGTTTTCTCGATAACGGGTTTGCCTTCTCGGATATGTTTAACAGCCTGTTCAACCTGCAGCCGGACGACGACGACCTGGATATCGATGATGACAGGTATTGAAAATGAATCAAGAGCCGGAGTCAGGAGTCAGGAGCCAAGAGTCAGGAAAACATCCGAGCCTGCTGTAAAAAGATTTCTAATCTTGATTCCTGGTTCTTAACTCTTGATTCTAAAACCGTTTTTATTAACTTTAAAATAACTTAACTACTGCTTATGAAGGGAATATCCCTCAATTTGTTGCTTTTTATCATAGCAACTTTATTGATCGATGTCTATACGTTTAACGGGTTGCGGGCATTGTCCAAAAAATGGCGCTTCCTCGGTAAAAAATGGTTTGTGTATGTCTTTTGCGGATACTCCCTGTTGCTGTTAACCGGCCTTTTGTTGGTTGTATATACTAAGGTTGATCTGAGTGTCAGGCTGGCCATCATCGTGCTTTTTTTTGTGTCTCTTTTATTCGAGTTTTGCTTTGCCTTGTTTTTATTAGCTGATGACCTGCGACGTCTTACTGTTTTTATGACCCGACGGCTAAAAAAGCCCGCCCCAAAGTCGTCCGGTAAAACTCCGGGCGCCGGGGCTATACCGCGATCGGAATTTCTGCTAAAAGCCGGGATATTGGCGGGTACAATTCCACTGGCGGCAATTAAATTAAATATGAGAAGCGGCCTTTACGATTATCACATCGTGCGGCAAGATCTTTATCTCCCTAATCTCCCCAAAGCCTTTGACGGCTTGCGTATTGGCCAAATTTCTGACATTCATTCCGGAAGCTTTTTCAATCAAAAGGCAGTACATGGCGGTGTGGAAATGCTGATGAAAGAAAAGCCCGACCTGGTATTTTTTACCGGCGACCTGGTAAACATCCTGAGCAGCGATATGCGCGATTACCAGGATATTTTCAGCAAAGTTAAAGCGCCGCTCGGCGTGTTTTCCATTCTCGGAAATCACGATTATGGCGACTACATTGACTGGCCGACGGCTGCCGCCAAAAAGAAAAACTTTAACGAAATAACCGGTACGCATAAAACAATGGGCTGGGACCTGCTTAGGAATGAAAACCGCAGGCTTAAAGTCGGCAATGAAGAGATAGGGATACTCGGCCTGGAAAATTGGGGTGACCTGAGCCGTTTCCCGAAGTACGGCCGCATGGATCTGGCTGTAAAAAATACCGAAGACCTGCCGGTAAAGTTGCTGCTATCGCATGACCCTTCGCACTGGCGGGCGCAGGTGCTGCCGCAATACCCGCAAATTGACATGGTTTTTGCAGGGCATACCCACGGCATGCAATGCGGCATCCGGACAAAAGATTTTCAATGGAGCCCTGTTGAATATCTTTACCGGGAATGGGCGGGCCTTTACCGCGAAGGAAAACAGCAGATTTATGTAAATGTGGGATATGGTTTTTATGGCTTAAACGGAAGGGTTGGAATATTGCCGGAGATTACGATATTTACATTAAAATCCGCAGCCGGTCCGTCACTAACTAATGCTTAACAAAACGCGCGGTAAATCATCCTGGCAAAAGATGAAAAAAGTATTTCTGCAAGCATTTGACTTTCTGCTTTTCAGTAATGTTTTTATGGCGCTTTGCGCCGTGGCGCAGGGGCTGGTCACGTTTTATCTGCTGGGTTCAAAACCCGTTGAAGCAGTTTTAGGGCTTTTGTTTACCTCAACCTTAGGCATCTATAATTTCAGCATACTTTTGCCAAAGCCTGCAAATCCCGGGGCATCCGCACATAAGCGTGTTCGCTGGTTCTTTGCACATTACAGGCTAATGGTAACGTTTACCATTGTTTGCCTGTTATCACTCATTCCCTTATTTTTTTTACTGTCCACCGAGTCGCGCATACTGCTCATCTTTTTGGGTGTAATTTCATTTGGATACAGCATACCCCTGTTTACCATCGGGGAGCAAAAATTCAGTTTGCGTAACATTCCCGGTCTGAAACAGTTCCTGATCACCTTGGTGTGGACGATGAGCACCGTGCTGCTGCCCATCATGGAAGCGCAGCACACCCACACCGCCGCAATATCCATGCGCGATACCACCATCCTGATAGCTAAGCGCTTTTTACTGATTGGCGCTTTAACCGTACCATTTGATATCCGCGACCTTTTTGAAGACCGGCAGTCGGGCCTCAAAACGGTGGCGGTTGTTTGGGGCGAGAAAAAGGCTTACCTGTTTTGCCAGGTTTTATTGGCGGGCTACATTGTTTTACTGTTTCTTTTCCGCGACCAGGGTTTTAACGCTGACTTTTTTGCACTGGCGATTACAGTTGTGCTAACCGGCTGGCTCATTTTTAAATCGAGCTGGGAAAAGAATGAGTATTACTACTTCTTTTACATGGATGGGGTGCTTATACTACAGTATTTGTTTTTGCTGCTGTTTAATTGGGTGTGGAGTGTAATTTAGTAACTTGTCATTTCGAGCGATAGCGAGAAATCTTATATACCATGCATGCGGATTTGCAGGCGATAATGTCAGGTGTACAAGATTTCTCCCTTTGGTCGAAATGACAAAAAGACAAGTTACACGCCCAGCAACAACCTGGCCGGATCTTCCAGCAATTGCTTTACCCTTACCAAAAAGCTTACCGATTCACGGCCGTCAATAATACGGTGGTCATACGATAAAGCCACATACATCATAGGGCGGATCACCACCTGTCCGTTAATGGCAACCGGGCGCTCAATAATATTATGCATACCCAAAATGGCCGACTGCGGCGAATTGAGGATCGGGGTTGACATCATCGAACCAAAGACACCACCGTTTGTAATGGTAAAGGTGCCGCCGGTCATTTCCTCGATGGTGAGCTTGTTGTCCCTGGCTTTAGCGGCCAGCGCGGCAACGGCTTTTTCGATATCGGCCAGGCTCATGCTCTCGGCATTGCGTATAACCGGAACCACCAGGCCTTTGGGGGCCGAAACGGCTATCGAAATATCGGCAAAATTGCTGTAAACTACTTCTTCGCCTTCGATGCGCGCGCCTACTGCGGGCCATTCCTTCAGCGCTTCGCAAACGGCTTTGGTAAAGAACGACATGAAGCCGAGGCCAACGCCATGTTTCTCCTTGAATTTATCCTTGTACTTTGCGCGAAGTTCCATAATAGGCGCCATATCCACTTCGTTAAAAGTGGTCAGCATGGCGGTTTCATTTTTAACAGCAACGAGGCGTTTGGCCACAGTTTTCCGCAACGACGACATTTTTTCGCGACGATCTGTCCTTGAGCCGGCAGCTGCGGGGGCCGTTTTAGGCGCTTCAACTTTAGGCGTCGGTGGGGCTGCCTTCGGGCTTTCTTTAACGCCTTGCGGATTTTCTGAGGTTTTTTCGGCCATCAACGCATCTTCTTTGGTGATCCTGCCGCCCACGCCCGTACCCGTTACCGCCTGCGGTGCGACACCCTTTTCAGCTAAAATTTTAGCAGCAGCTGGTGAGGGTGTACCGGATGCATAGGTAGAATTAGTGGCAGGTGCAGTAGCTATGGCGGGTGTTGTAGTGGCCGCAGGTTTGCTTTCAGCGGCTGCATTGCCGCCCACGGCATCAATGGTGCAAACCACCGCGCCAATAGGCAGCGTATCGCCTTCCTTAGCAAATGTTTTTAATACGCCGGCTTTTTCAGCGGTTAGTTCAAATGTCGCTTTGTCCGATTCCAGTTCCGCAATGGCATCATCCATCGCAACCGTGTCACCGTCTTTTTTTATCCATCGCGAAAGCGTCACCTCGGTGATGGATTCGCCAACGGTCGGCACCTTAACTTGTAAGGAAGTTGCAGTAGCAGTGGGGGGAGTTGCAGTGGCAGTAGCAGTGGCAGGTTGGGCGGCAACAGGTGCAGTTTCTTTACTGCCACTGCCACCTGCAACTGCCACTGGCGCAGCCGAAGGAGCGCCGCCATCCTCAATAGTGGCAACCACAGCGCCAATCGGTAAAGTATCACCTTCCTTTGCGGCGGTTTTTAATATTCCGGCTTTTTCGGCGGTCAGCTCAAAAGTGGCTTTGTCTGATTCTAACTCGGCAATTACTTCGTCCATTTCAACTTTGTCGCCGTCTTTCTTTTTCCAGCTCGAAAGGGTCACTTCGGTAATTGATTCGCCAACCGGCGGAACTTTGATCGTTAAACTCATATTGTTGTGGTAGTGTATTGGATTTGAAGATTTGAAAATGTGCCGGTTTGAAAATTATCTTCAAATCGTCCAATCACTAAATCTTCAAATCAACAAACTTTTAAATTAAAACATTAATCCGCGCCAACGTGGGCCATTTTTTCAGCCGTTTCTTTAACTGCCGCCCTTACCTGTTTGCCAATCGGCGCTTCAAACGCCTTCGACACGATATGCAGTTGCTGTGCGGCATGTTGTTTGGCAAAACCGGTAGCTGTGCTGCTGCCCTCCGGACGCGAAATCACATTCAGGTTTATTAATTTATCGTTATGGAACTTTCGGCAAATGTACGGCCAGGCACCCATATTTTCAGGTTCTTCCTGTACCCAGGTAAATTCGGTGGCTTTATTATATTTTGCCTTAACCTTTAATATCTGCACCAAAGGCGTCGGGTACAATTGTTCAATCCGGACGATGGCCACATCTTTTCGTTTATCAACCTGTTGTTTTTCCAGCAGGTCGTAATAAATTTTGCCGGTGCAAAACAGCACGCGCTTTACTTTTTTTGCATCAACATAATTGTCGTCGATCAGCTCATGGAATTTGTCGCTGGTAAAGTCTTCCAGTTTCGACACGCATTTCGGACTGCGCAGCAGGCTCTTTGGCGTAAAGATGATCAACGGTTTGCGGAAATCCCGTTTTAACTGGCGCCTGAGGATATGGAAAAAATTAGCCGGAGTGGTGCAATTGGCCACCTGTATATTACTATCCGCGCAAAGCTCCAAAAAGCGTTCAACACGGGCCGAAGAATGCTCCGGGCCCTGGCCTTCGTAACCATGCGGTAAAAGGAGAACTAACCCGTTGCCGCGCTGCCATTTGGTTTCGGCGCTGGCGATGTATTGGTCGACAATGATTTGCGCACCGTTAAAAAAATCGCCGAATTGTGCTTCCCAAACCGTCAGTGCATTAGGGTTCGCCATAGCGTAGCCATATTCAAAGCCTAACACGCCATATTCAGAAAGCAGTGAATTATAAATGCTGAATTTAGCTTCGGTGCCGATAGTTTCCAATGGCGTATACTCGTCTTCAGAATCAACTAAAGTCAACACCGCATGGCGGTGCGAAAAGGTTCCGCGTTTAACATCTTCACCGCTGATCCTCACCGGGTGGCCGTCTTTCAACAGCGAACCGTAAGCCAGCAATTCACCCATGGCCCAGTCAAAAACATGGTTTTTGGTGACCATCTTGTTGCGCTCGTCAAAAAGCTTTTCAATTTTCTTAAAAAACTCTTTCCCCTCCGGCAAAACGGTAATTTTTTTACCGATATCCAATAATTCTCCTTCCGGAACGGCTGTCTCCGTTGGCGCGAAAAACTCGCGCGGCCGGGCAATGTGGAAGCCTTGCCAAACACCTTCGAACATTTGATTCGTTTCGGTAAAGGTTTCTTCGGATTTTGAAGCATCCAGGTTTTGCTGCAGTTGGGCGCGGAAGTCTTTTTCCAATTGCGATGCGTAATTTGCATCAATGCTACCCTCTGCCACTAACTTCTGTTTGTAAATCTCCAGCGGATTAGGATGAGCTTCTATCGCCTTATATAATACCGGCTGGGTAAATTTTGGTTCGTCGGCCTCGTTATGCCCATACCGGCGGTAACATAAAATATCGATGAAAACATCTTCGTGAAAAACCTGGCGGTACTCCATAGCCAGGTTCACTACGTAGGCCAGCGCCTCAACATCGTCGCCATTGACATGGAAAACAGGCGACAAGACCGTTTTAGCGACATCCGTACAATAGGTGCTCGAGCGGGCGTCTTTATAGTTGGTAGTAAAGCCGATCTGGTTATTGATGACGATGTGGATAGTGCCACCGGTACGGTAACCGTCCAGCTTTTCCATCTGCAGCACTTCATAAACAATCCCCTGGCCCGCAACGGACGCATCGCCATGAATTAATATCGGGGCTATTTTCGACTCATCGTTATGGTATTTAAATTCGATCTTCGAGCGCGTTAGCCCTTCAACAACCGGGTCGACCGCCTCCAGGTGCGAGGGGTTGGGGCAAAGGCTTAAATGCACCTTTTTGCCGCGCTGTGTTACTATATCCGTTGAGTACCCGAGGTGATATTTTACGTCGCCGCCAAACGGGGTTTCCTCGTCAAAGTTCTTTCCTTCAAATTCCGAAAACACCTCTTTGTAGGGTTTTTCCATGATGTTGGTCAGCACATTCAACCTACCGCGATGCGCCATACCAATAATAAATTCCTCTATGCCGAGTTCGGAACCGTTTTGAATAACGGAGTCGAGCGCCGGTATCAACGCTTCCGCGCCTTCAAGCGAAAAACGTTTCTGGCCTAAAAATTTCGTTCCTAAAAAATTCTCAAAAACTACCGCCTCATTCAGCTTATTCAGCATCAGCTTTTTTTCATCGAGGCTGAAAGAAGGTGTGTTGCGCCGGCTTTCCATCCGGTCTTCAAACCATTTGGTTTTTATGGGATTACGGATGTAAATATATTCGGCGCCTATGGATTCGCAATAAGTTTGTTCCAGCAGATCGCGGATGTCCCGTAAAGTGGCCGGTCCAAGCCCCACCTGCCTGCCGGCATTAAATACGGTATCCAGATCGGCATCGCTTAAGCCAAAGTTATCCAGTTCCTTGCCAGGGTAGTATTTCCGCCTTTCGCGAACGGGATTTGTTTTAGTAAAAAGATGACCGCGCCCACGGTAGCCATCTATCATGTTCAGCACATTTATTTCCTTAAAGATATGATCGGGCGTTTCTCCCTCGGGAGAAACCACGGCCGGCGTATCCTTTCCGAAATCAAATCCTTCGAAGAATTTTTGCCACCCAAAGTCGACTGATCCAGGTTCTTGTTTGTATGCTTCGTATAAAGAATTTATGTAGGCAGCGTTACCGCTGTTAATATAATTGAGACGATCCATGAGAAAACCAATCTTTAAATCGGTACAAAAGTAAGCATAAGCCTTTACAAACTTTGTAATTTATTTTTAAAACTAAGCTGTGATAGGAGGGGTCGCGGCATTAAAGCTATCAACAGCGCCACTTGTTAAAAGGGTTTTGCAACAGCTGCTTTCTTTATGAATGAAGATGGTTGGAAACTATTTAATTTTTATGGAAAACCTTTTGCAGGAATGCACGCACATACGAAACCGCCGCGAAAAGGATGGCAAGGACGCCAATGATTACCGTAAATTGCTCAAATGAGTTCATTATGCTTATTAAGACGCCTGGATATAAGAAAAGTTACTTTATCCGTAATTATTTTACCGTCAGGTGATCAAAATGCTCTACATAATCCACATCCTTAAGCAAAGGCAGCCAGGTATCGATAAATTCGTTTTTGATTTCGAGCTCCACGGCCGGCTTTGTAACGACGTGATACCGGCTTTCGCGGGCGTCATTCACACCGGCAATAAATGCCCAGTTGCCCCAGTTGCTGGCCGGCGAATAATCGATCAGTTTTTCCTCGAAATAGGCGGCCCCCTTGGTCCAGTCTACATTAAGCTCATTCACCAAAAAGCCCGCTGTTATTTGCCTGCTCTGATTGCTGATATAGCCCGTTGCGTTCAATTCGTGCATGATCGCATCAACCATTGGCACACCGGTTTCGCCGTTTTTCCATGTTTCAAAAAGTGCATCCTGGTCTATCGCAAAGCCGCGCCGCTCACCGGCATTTTTTGCGGCGATAAACTTTTGGCCATGTTTTTTAAACATAAACCGAAAGTAGTCGCGCCACAAAAGATCGAGCAGCATAGCATGGTACTGGCTGTTAGGTGCAGACTGCTGGTGTTTGATCACCTCGTGGTAAATACGCCGCATAGAGATGCAACCCAATGCTATCCAGGCTGATAACCTGGACGAGTGAAAGGCGGCCATTCCCCTGTTGACTTTCCCGGCGCCGGAATGATCGTTGTCGGCAAAAAACTTTTCAAGTTGATCCAGACCGGCAGTTTCACCGCCGATCGATAAATTGCCTGATCGCGGGTCGTGTACCGGTTCATCCAATCCCAATTGTTTCAAAGAGGGCAGATCACCCGGATCACTTATCGGTGGCGTATGGACAACTTCCGGCGTACTTAAACAAGGGCGAACTGTGCTATCCCTTTCGATCTTCTTTTTAAAAACTGCAAAACTGTCCGGAATGTCTTTTATAGGGAAGGGGAGATCTTCCTTGTGATACATCGTATGACCGATAAAATGTTTCAGGTTGAGCCTGATTTTCCACAGCGCAGCCTCCACCTGCTCCGATATTTCGGTTTCTTCATGCGCCACCTCGCGGTGGTGGTATACTTCGGTAATCTGGTATTCTTCAGATATCATTGGCAATATCTCAGCGGGGTTGCCTATCCTGATAATCAGTTCGCCGCCTATCGCACGCAGGTTTTCGCGAAGGTTTGCAACAGATTCCAGCAGGAAGCGGGCCCGCAGGCCGCCCGTTTTTGAATTGCCTGAAACATTTGTTTGGAAGTAATAGGGGTCGAAGCAATAAACGGGTAAAATTCTGTCAGCTTTGCGTATCGCCTCTAACAATATCTCGTTGTCGTGAATGCGCAAGTCATTTCTAAACCAAACCAATATTGTTTTATTACTCATATTTAAACCGGCGGTTCACCGGATAGCAGTATGCAAATTTGCAATTTATTTGGTTTTTAAACCAATTTGGGATAACTTTTGACAAGATTTAAACATTTTTGGCCGCCGAAAAGCTAAAACAAAATGCTTTTGCTAATGTAAAACTATTATAATTAAAAAACCACGGTCAATTTAGCCTGTTATTCTTTAACCACTTGCATACGTACTTAAAATTCTGGTCTTATGGCAAATGAAGAAAAATTGAGCGGCACTGATTTAGCGATGCTCGCCGTGATCGTCCTGATCTTATTGTTTTTTCCCTTCAAAATGATAAGTGAGCATCAACAGGACGCCAGGGCGATGAGCTACTATCATAATGGCAAATAAATTTGCTTTTGCGACATTATCACCCTATATTTGGTAAAATTGTCGCCAATGAATATTGCGGAAAAGAGCACCAAAAAATTCAAAAATCCAGGGCTTATCGGACTGCTAGGGGGAGAAGGCTGTGTGAGCAGGCCCATTGAGTCGGAATTTGACCTTATTTTGTTGAGCAATGAGGGCATTACCAAACAGTCGCTGGAAACGCTTATAAATTATTTGGGTATCTCAAAAAAAGCGTTCTCGGAAAACATCTTAGATGCCTCAGTTAAAACGCTCGAACGTAAAAAAAGCACTGATAAGCTAGGCAAACATACCTCGTCCCTGGCGATTGAGATTGCGAAAGTTGTTGAACATGCAATGGACGTATTTGAGAATGAAGAAAAGGTAAAAGGGTGGCTCAACTCCCCTGTCCGGGCGCTTAACTATGCTAAGCCGATAGACCTTTTTTACCTGCCTACCGGCTTAAAAATGGTTGACAATATTTTAGGCCGGATCGAACACGGTGTTTATTCCTGATCGGGATGTTCGTTTACCGGATTAGTAAATCAGAGGAAAGAGCACGCGATCTTTCAGGGACCGGCGCCTTTTTATATGGAGGCCGGTGGAACAGCCCGGGAACTTATATGCTTTACACCAGTGTGAACAGTTCGCTGGCCTACCTGGAAACACTGGTGCATTTTAATGAATTTAATAGCCCGCCCGGCTTATACATTGCGCAAATTGAGGTTGACGAAACCATTATTAGCCAGGTGCCAGATTGGGATTATCCGGAATTTTGGCAGCAGCCGGACAATATTGCAACCCAGGCAATGGGCGACGGCTGGATGCGCGGAAATAAGTACCTCGGGTTCGAGGTTAAATCGGCCATAAATCCTTCTGAGTTTAATTTTTTGCTGAACCCACACTTCCCCGGCTTTGAAAAATCGGTAAAGGTTGTTTCCGTTACACCTTTGCAAATTGATACACGCCTTTTAAGGTAAACAAAACCCCGCCTGTTGTACTATCCTTCAAAACAGGTCGTTAATTTATAGATATGTATGACATTTACCCAGTTGTAATGTTATAATTTTATAACGTTAATTTTAATACCTATGGCAACAGTTGAAAGTATCCAGAAAGCCTATATCGATTTTGTACTGACGGAGGGCGAACAGCCGAAATCCGTGTATGTATTTGCAAAAAAAAATAAAATGACGGAAGATGAGTTTTATAAGTTTTTTGCATCTTTCGACGCTATCGAACAAAATATCTGGACCGGCTTTGCGGTAAAAACCATCGCCGAGATAAAAACCCAGGAAGTTTGGCCGCAGTATAGTTCGCGCGAAAAAGCGCTGTCGTTCTTCTACAGCTTTTTCGAGCTGGTAAAGGGCAGCCGCAGTTTTGTGGTTTACAGTGTAAAGAAACAGCCTAAAACATTCTCAACTCCGCAGGTATTCGTTGGCATTAAGGATGTTTTCGAGAATTTTTGCAACGACCTCATTGTGGAGGGCATTGAATCTAATGAACTTTCGGAACGTAAGTTTTTCAGCAACCGCTACAAGGATGCGCTTTGGGTGCAGTTGGTTTTTGTGCTGCATTTTTGGATAAACGACAATTCCACCGGGTTCGAAAAAACCGATGAGGCCATTGAAAAAGGCATCAACGTTACTTTTGACCTTTTCCAGCGCTCACCGATCGATAACCTGATCGAATACGGCAGGTTTTTGGCAAAACACGGCGGCATTAAACAAAGCATGGGATTTGGCAACAACTAAACCCCACCCAACCCTCCCCTGAAGGGGAGGGCTTTAAAGAAGTGCCGGCAATTATTCACAACACTTGACAACCAAACACGAAAAGGCTATATCCTCCGGGGAGGCAAAAAGTCTCCCCTTTAGGGGAGATTTACAGGGGTTCGCCGCCATTTTTGACATGGATGGCACGCTGATCGATAATACGCCGTACCATTATAAATCGTGGCAAATGATGTATAAAAAGTATGGCAAAGGCGAGTTAAGCAAGTCGGCTTACTACACGGAAATTAGCGGGGTACCGGTTTTGGAGACCATCCGCCGGGTATTTGGCAAGGGTAGAAACGAGGATGAATTAAAGGCACTGCTGAACGAAAAAGAAGCGTTTTACCGCGAGTCATACGCGCCCTGCATCCGGCCGGTTAATGGTTTGGAAAACTTTTTAGCTGAGCTGAAAGCCGCAGGGATCAAAATAGCGATGGGTACTTCGGCCACGCAGGAGGACATCAATTTTGTTTTCGATCACATCGCCATCCGGGATTATTTTGATGTCATCATCAATTCCACGATGGTCACCAAACCCAAGCCCGACCCCCAGGTGTATTTAAAGGCTGCAAAAAAACTGGATATGCAGCCAGCCAGATGTGTTGTTTTCGAGGACTCGCTGGCAGGCATTAAATCGGGCAACAGCGCAGGCATGAAGGTTGTGGGGATAACAACAGGCCACACCGCAAGTGAGTTGCAGCCGGTTAATTTGACAATAGATGACTATGCAGGGTTAACCGTACAAAAAATTGCGGCACTTTTTGAAGACAGTTAATTAGAGATTAGAGATTAGTTGCTGAACTGGCGACAGTTTAATCTCTAATCGTCGATTAACTGATCACCAAATTGAAATTAGTTGATCGGCCGGACAGGCCTAATCTCTAATCTCTAATTAACTAATCACTAGACTATGAACGACCAAAAGGAACAAAACAGCATACCCACCACCAAAACCCAGCGTTCGGCCAGGTTTGTAAAAACGGGCTTTAAAATAGGGGGTAACTATATCAAACATTACTCCAAAAAACTGTTCAATCCGGACCTGGATAAAACCGAGTTGAACGAGGACAACGCTTCCGATATTTACGAATCCCTGAGCGAGCTGAAGGGCAGCGCATTAAAGGTAGCCCAAATGCTCAGCATGGATAAAAATTTGCTGCCGCAGGCCTATACTGATAAATTTTCGCAGTCGCAGTATAATGCGCCGCCTTTGTCGGGACCGCTGATCATCCAGACCTTTAAAAAATATTTCGGTAAAACGCCCGATAAGATATTTGATAAATTCAATGTCCGGTCCAGCAATGCCGCGTCAATCGGCCAGGTACACCAGGCAGAGCTGAATGGCAAAAAACTGGCAGTGAAGATACAATATCCGGGCGTGGGCGATTCTATTTCCTCCGACCTGAAAATGGTGAAGCCCATTGCCTTCCGGATGCTGGGGATGAGCGAAAAGGAACTGGATGTTTACCTGAGAGAAGTGGAAGAGCGCCTGTTGGAAGAAACAGATTATGAGCTGGAAGTGCGCCGCTCCATCGAATTTTCAAACGCCTGTGCAGGTCTGGAAAACGTAGTGTTCCCGAAGTATTATCCCGAACTGTCCAGCCGCCGTATTATAACGATGGACTGGCTGGAAGGCCTGCACCTGCGGGAATTCCTTGACACTAACCCTTCGCAGCAAATGCGCGATAAAATTGGACAGGCGCTATGGGATTTTTACAATTTTCAGCAGCATGAGCTGCGCGCCGTACATGCCGACCCGCATCCCGGCAATTTCATGATCACCACTGAAGGCAAGCTGGGCGTTATCGATTTTGGCTGCATCAAGGAAATGCCTGATGATTTTTATTATCCATTTTTCAGCCTTACTTCAACTAATTTAATGGAAAACAAGCCTGAAACGATTAAGGCCTTCCGGCAATTAGAAATGGTTCATACTACCGATTCGCCGCAGCAAGTGGAGTTTTACTACAAAATATACCGGCAGATGATCGGCCTGTTTGCCAAGCCTTATGTTACCGACCATTTCGACTTTGGCCAAACCGCTTTTTTTGATGAATTGTACGGTTTTGGCGAAAAGGTATCCAAAATGCCCGAGTTTAAACAGGCACGTGGTGTAAAGCACTTTATCTATGTTAACCGCACCAATTTTGGGCTGTACAATATCCTGCATGAGCTTAAGGCACGGGTAAAAACCGACACTTACAAGCCGCATGTGGTAGAACAGTTTGTGTAATATCGGTTCGTCAGCTAAGCCGGCGGATATAAAATAGTGTCGGGTCAACCATAAATCTCGTAAGTCTAAAATCTTGAGTAAGAAGTCCAAAAAACAAGAAATTTGACTTTGGACTTACGACTAAGTACTGTTGACTAAACACCAGGTTAACCCGCCGCCGGATCTGGAAAAGTATTAATCAACCTTTATCGCGGTGACAATGATCCAGCCATATTGCCCCATTGCACTTGTATCACGATGCCAGTCGAGGCTGACATTCGCGGGGTACGAAAGCGTTTGAGCCAGGCCCAGCGCCCGGAAATCGGAATTAGTGCGATAAAAAGGCGGCGGGTTTTTCGAGGTATCATTCCTGATCTGGACCTTCATTCCGCCGCACATCGCGCACATGCCCATATCAGGGCCCAGCAATACGCCCTGGCTTTGATAAACCTGGGTTTTCTCTTTTTTACAGGACGCCATCATTGACAGGCACAATAAGCTTACTGCCAGTATTTTCATAATCAAAATTACGCGAATAAAGGAATGAACGTTACACCAAACCGCTAATTTTTATCGCTCACCGGCGTTAAATTCCTTCTTTAAACCTTCTTTTTCATTGGCCCGAACGGCCCGTACTTATGCTGCTTTTGGCTGAAGCCATCAGCGAATGGGCCAAACGGGAGATCGATAGGTTTATTCTTCAAGTCCTGCCAGTCTTTGGTTTGATCGTAATGTGGCCGTGGCTGCGAGTTGATGAAGGCCGCCACGTTCCATGCCTCTTCATTTGTGAGCTGCGGATTTTTGTAAGTCGCGCCAAAAGGCATATTGTTTTTAACAAACCCGGCCAGGTTGCCAATGCGATACATACCTGCGCCGTCGTTATAGCTATGCGGCCCCCAAAGCGGCGGGTAAGTGTAGGCTTTTTTACCGGCAGCCAATAGTCCCGCCCCATCAAGGCCGTGGCAAACCTTACATTTGGCCAAATAGACCGCCTGTCCTTTAACCGGGTCGGCCGAAACGGCCAAAAATGGCAGTTTTTCGCTGGCCGTTCCCTTTAACTTCTCACCTTTTTTTACGCCCTGCCCTATCCAGGTAATATAAGCGATCATGGCCCGCACTTCCTTCCCGTTTGTGTCGGGCGCTGTGCCGGCCAGGCTTCGGTTGAAGCAATCGGTTATGCGCTGGCTGATGGGCTGCGTCTTGCCGCTGCGAAAGTTCAGTTTGGGATAGGTGGCGGCCACTGCGGAGTAATTGTTGGCAAAAAGCCTGCTGCCGCCCTCCAGGTGGCAATTCTGGCAATTCATCCCATTCGACAAGTGAGCAATGCTGCCGTTTGGCCCAAAATATTCGGCGGTGTGGGTTAACAATTCCTTACCGTAGCGGATCATATCACCGGTTTTGTCTTTAGGGATAGCGTTGCTGTCCGGGGCTGTCCAGGTCAGGCCAGTGGCCTTTTCCGGCTTCGAAGCAGGTAACACACTGGCAGACGGAGCTTTTCCGGAATTATTACAGGATATTGCCGTCAAAATCAATGTGCCCGTTGCCAGAACAATACCAGTGTATCGTGATCGCATAGAACCAGACTAAAATTTGAATTGAGTTTGTGAGGATAAATATAAGGCTATTAAAAATAAAAGTCATGCTGAACTTGTTTCCGCAACCATCATACCGGTAATGAACAGGCACGTAACCGACATACCGCATTTATCTTAACTTTGCCCCGTTTAACCCATGCAAAGCACCATCGCCATAAATAAATCACAACGCGATAACAAAATCATCCTGTGGTTTTTGCTGGCATGGACGGTGCTGAACATAATCCAGGCCTGCACCCTCGAGCTCCAGGGCGACGAGGCCTATTACTGGATGTACTCCCGTTACCTCGACTGGGGTTATTTTGATCACCCGCCAATGGTGGCCGTGTTTATCCGCATCGGCGACCGGCTGCTGCATAGCGAATTCGGCCTTCGGCTGCTCACTGTTGTCGCGAGCACCTTTTCCATTTGGATGCTATGGCTCACGGTGAAAAAATACGCGGTTGATGCTGTGGCTTTTGCACTGGTTGTTTCCAGCGTCTTCATTTTTCATATTTATGGCTTCACTACCACGCCGGACGCTCCGCTGTTCCTGTTCACGGCACTGTTCTATTATTTTTATCAGCGGTATATCGATGACGACAAGCTCAGCCTGGCACTGATACTGGCGGTGATCGTCGCCTGCCTGTTTTACAGCAAATACAACGCGGTGCTGGTGGTCGGATTTACCGTTTTGGCGAACTGGAAATTATTAACACGCCGAAGTTTCTGGCTCATCGTGGTATTGGCGGCGCTGCTTTACCTGCCCCATATTTTATGGCAGATCAATCATGGTTACCCTTCCATCAATTATCATTTATTTGAGCGCTCCGGCGAAAAGTACAGCTTGCTCAACAGCCTGTCGTACATCCCCGACCAACTGCTGATGGCGGGCCCGCTGGTAGGTTGGTTTTTCTTTTATAAAGTGTCCCGGGTTAAAGTAAAAGATGCGTTTATCCGTTGCCTGCTGGTCAATTGTGTCGGCACGCTCATCTTCTTTTTTATCAGCAGCATTAACAACGAGGTACAGCCGCAATGGACCTTCGTGCTGTTTGCGCCGCTGGTAATGCTGGTGCCCATCGCCTTTAAACAGGGCGGCGGCCGTCCAAAATGGCTGGTTCCGCTGGCTGCCGTCAATATCAGCATCATTGTGGCGGTAAGGGTCATCATCATTCTCGGCCTCGGCTTCGCCAAAACGTACGGTCATTTAAAAAGCTATTATGGTTTTAAGGATTGGGCCCATACGGTAAAACAAAAGGCCGGCAACAGGTATGTGGTGATGATAGAAGGCTTTCAAAATCCTTCCAAATATAATTACTACACCAACAGCCTTAAATGCTTTGCTTACGATACACGGTACTACCGCCGCACACAATTCGATATCTGGCCGATGGAAGACAGCCTGCAGCACAAAAAAGTATACTTTTTAACGTATTATAAGATAAACGGACTATCGACCGACTCGATAAAATTACCCGCGGGTAATTGGTATGGCGCCTGGGTGAACGATGTGCGCACCTATCAAAAAGTGAATATCGAGCCGAAGCTGGTTAAGATGACGGCGTCGCCGGGACAAAAGCTGAGCCTTAATTTGGCAATATCCAATCCCTATCCTTATCCTATCAATTTTGCCGACAGCGGCTATACCCATAAGGCTGTTTTAGAGGCTTGCTTTTTTAAAGGTTTCGATGTGATCAGCAACCAGCAAATGGACAATAGCTTTAACCGGATCAGCCTTAAACCCGGCGAAAGCAGACGTTTCACTTTCACCCTGACGGCGCCCATGGCAAAAGGCACTTACGACCTCCTTTTTTCTTTGCGCACCGACCCCTTTCCGGGCAGCAAAAACAGCAGAATCATTACCTTTACGGTTAAATAAATGCAAGTGTTCGAAACATACCTATCCCTCTTTCCCGCTTGCGGAAGAGAGGGATGCCGGGCGCAGCGATGGCAGGGTGAGTCGATGCCGAGCGACATTACCACAACTGCATTAGCGCCAATGTTCGCCGGGGTCGACTCACCCCGAGTGCGCTGCGCTGCTCGACCCTCTCTTCGCCTGCGGCGGAAAGAGGGTAGCTGCAATTATTTTATTTTTTGTACAGTTAAATTACGCAGCCCCTATTAACACCAAATCATGAAAAAATTCTACCTTACGCTTTTTGTCTCCATCATCACCGCCACCGCCTCACTGGCGCAAACCATCGACGTCGACTTTAACGGACTAGGTTTTCTTGACAACCGCGAATACAAAGACTTTGTGGTTCGGTCACGCACCTACTCGGGCACACGCACCGCGCTTGATTTCGGGCTGAACATCGATAGCCTGAACCACTTTATTGTCGGGGTTAATACCATGCATGAGTTTGGAGCTATCCCGTTTTTTATAAAGGTGGACCCCATTGCCTATTACCATTTTCAAAGCGCACACTGGCTTTTTAACGCGGGCGAGTTTCCACGGGCCGGCTTGCTCGATAACTATCCAAGGGCGCTGCTGAATGATACCCTAATGTATTACCGCCCAAATGTTGAAGGCTTAATGGCCCGTTATCAAACCGCGCATTTTATGGAGATGGGCTGGATAGATTGGGTGAGCCGCCAAACAGCAGTGCAGCGCGAACAGTTTTTATTTGGGTTCCAGGGTAAATACAGGCCGAGCTTGTCAGGACCATTCTATGTTTCACATTTTGCGTTTATCATGCATGATGCAGGTGCGGAAGTGCTGTTGCCAGGCGACCATATCAACGATAACGGCGGCGCACAGGTTAGGCTGGGGCTGGATTTTACCAACAAACAGCACCTGCTGGATTCGCTGTCGTTTGAAGCCGGCGGAATGGTATCGTTCCAGCGCTCCCGCGGGATAGATGGTTTTCAGATACCCAAGGGCTTTGTCGCAAGCGCTTACGGCAGCTATCACCGGTTTGCCGCGTTTGATGAATTTTATGCAGGGCAGGGCTCTTATATCAACTATGGAGATGCCTTTTATGAAAAGAAATTTTACGATCGCCTCGACCTGATCTATACCCCATTTATCGCCAGCGGCCTTAAAGGGCAGTTTGTGTTCAGCATTCACCGTACCCCCGGCTTCACCAGCAACCAGGAGGTGTTCAGGGTAACCTATGATTTGGGCAGGAAAAAGATAGCGAAGTTCAGGGATTATTAAGGTGAAAGGATAAAGGAGAAAGGAAAAAGGGGCCGGCAGCTGAAAAAATGCGCAATTAAGCGCCCGAGAGGCCGTACAGCGGTTGCCTGAATTATGATTAAAGGATTGCCTGATTTTTCAATCCTAAAATCCATCAATCATGCGAATCAAGGTTCAGACAAAAGGCGGCATATTGTCTGAACCCTGATTAAAGGATTTAAGGATTGCCTGATTTTTAATCCTAAAATCCTTGAATCCCATAAATCCCGGTTCAGACAATAACCGGCAAATTTATTAGCTTTGAATATGGCTTACAGCGAAACTTTAGCAAACCGGGTACGCGAAAGGCTGGCGGATGTGCCTGCCGTGGAGGAAAAGGCGATGATGGGCGGCCTTACTTTTATGGTGAACGACAAGATGTGCGTTGGCATTATTAAGGATGAGCTGATGTGCCGCATTGACCCTGCGTTGCACGAAACGGCCATTGAAAAACCCGGCTGCCGAACAATGGACTTTACCAACCGGCCGATGAAAGGTTACGTGATGGTGGACGAAAGCGGGATGAAACAGGCCGCCGATTTTGAATATTTTATAAACCTCGCGCTCGACTTTAATCAGCATGCAAAGCCGGCCAGGCGAAAGAAACCATAACCATCCCGATGCCAGACGAAGACGATGACCCCGTTAACGACCGCGACAATTTTAAATCGGGCATTTTTTATTTTAACCCGGATGACGACCGGTTACTTATCCGCCTGCCGGGAACGGTAAACCGGTATGTTTTCAACTATGCCCGGTGGCAGATATACCTGGTTGCTTTGCCGGTGGCAGCGATGATTTGCCATGCCTTTTTTTACAGGCGATGATCGTCTGAACCAGGATTTATAGGATTTGAGGATTGCTATGATTTATTTTTCATCCTCAAATCCTGTAATCTAAATTCCGGTTCACACATTTTCCTTATCTTGCCTCATACCTGCGCAATTAATTTATGCCCGAGAGCACGAAATCAAAAAAGAGATCATTTCCCGGCCCTATTGCCATTTTGATGGTAGTGATCATCCTGGCGGCTATCAGCACCTGGCTGCTGCCGGCGGGTGAGTATAATAAACTGTCGGTTAGCGGCAAATCATTCAGCATGGATGGGGGCGGGGCAAGCGTAAAGCTGCCGCTTACGCAAAAAACGCTGGACAGCCTGCACATACGCATCGCATTACAAAAATTTGTGAATGGCGATATCCGCAAACCGGTGTCGGTGCCAGGGACATTTGCGAAGGAGAAAAGGAACGGGCAGGGTTTTATCAGCGTGCTGGAGGCGCCCATTAAGGGCATCATCGACAGCATCGATATTATCCTGTTTATCCTGGTCATCGGCGGGTTTATGTTTGTGTTTGATGAGACGGGCGCCATGGTAAAAGGTATTTCGGCTATCTCGCACAGCATGAAGGGGCGGGAGCCACGGCTGATCGCATTGCTTACCATTATATTTTCTTTTTTCGCCGGCTCCTATGGCATGGCCGAAGAGGCTTTTGTATTTTATGCGGTACTGGTGCCGCTGTTTTTGGCGGCGGGTTACGATCTATTGATCCCGATGGCCGTCATTTTTGGCGGCACGGCGCTGGGTTGTATCGCTTCTTTTTCCAACCCTTTTTCCACCATTATTGCCTCCAATGCGGCAGGTGTCAACTGGATGGACGGCCTGACGGGGAGGATCATCCTTTGGGTAGTTATTACGGCGTTGCTGGTATGGTATATTTTGCGGTACGCCGCCAAAATTAAGAAAGACCCGAAAGCATCGCTGGTTTACCAGATCGACGGCAAGGTAAGATCGCCCTTTGAAGTGGCGGTTGCGGATACAGCTGACACGCCAAAACTGGAACCACGGACGAAGTTGCTGCTGTTTATTTTTGTTGCCACGTTTTTGATGATGATAGCCGGCGTGGTGTTTTTGGACTGGTGGACGCTGGAGATGTCGGCCCTGTTTTTGGCATCGGCCATACTGGTGGCGATCATCGGGCGGATAAACGAAAAGATATTTACCCAGCGCTTTATCGACGGCGCACGAAGCCTGCTTTCGGTGGCATTTATCATTGGCGTGGCCAGGGGTGTAACCATCATCCTGAACGACGGCCACGTGAGCGATTCGATACTTTTTTATGCCGCTCACCTGGTGCAGGGCGTGCCGCCGGTATTTTTTATCCTGCTGCTGATGGCGTTTTACCTGGTGTTTTCGCTGTTTATACAGTCGTCGTCGGGGATGGCAGTATTAACCATGCCTATCATCGGCGCCCTGGCTGTTGTTGTAAACGTACCGGGCCGCGAGATCGTGAACTCGTACAATTACGGGTTGTGCATCATGTCGTTCGTAGCCCCGGCGGGGCTGGTGTTGCCGGCGCTGTCGATGGTGAATATCAGCTTAAAAACCTGGCTTAAATTTATCACGCCGCTGCTGGTGATGCTAACCATCATTTGCGTAATAGCGCTGGTGATCGGGATTTATTTGTGAAAATTGAGCTTTTCAGCCGCTCAATCCGTGTTCAAAAATGAACGTTTTTTTAACCCGGCAAATTTTTTTCGATGCCGTTTGTACCCGTTTTGAAGCCGTTTCGTGAACGTTTCGAAAGACTTTTCAGGGGTAACAATAGTGGTATTGCATTATGACACTTTCCTTTTGATCCAGGCCGGCCGTAACATCCTGGCTGATAACTGGTTTACTTTAGCGCCAATTGGTTAAAGTGTCAACTTTTTTTAGGGACAGGCACTGCAAAAGTGTTCAATTTGTTGTTCAGGTTGAACGCCTTTTGGCTGGAAAGTATTTTTTTACAAAACGACAGGACATTCATCTTCAGTGATTTGTAAAACAAACACAGGTGTTCAAAGTGTTCAAAGTGTTCAATTTTCAACTCAATTGAACAGTTGAACACTGCCGGAATTTGCCTCAAACCGCTTTTATTTTCTGCCATAAATTGCGCCGGGTTGACGGAAACAATTTCAATTTATTTCTACCTTTAGCCTGCACCAATTCAACAGGCAGGTTATGACAGACGCTGAACAGGAAAAGGACGGTCGGTTTATGCGCCGGCTGATCATCATTATATTTATCGTGTTTACCCTGGCGGCCACCCTAATGACAATTTTTTACGGTACGCCCTGGGCTAAGAAGTGAGGTGAAAGGCAAAAGTTGAAAGGTGAAAGGTCGGCGTTGATACCGATGAGCTTTGCCTACCGGATATAATCTACCGCGATAGAGTCGGGGCCGGTGAGTTTGAGGTGGTGCGCATCCAGTTTTTGCACCACAAAAGCGGTGTAGGGTTGATTGCCCTGGAATGAGGTGAATACCGTATCGCCTTTAATAAAATAGTCTTCGGCGATGGGTTCGCCATCATCCATGGTGAATGATTTATCAGATATAATCAGTTTCACTGCGCCATCCCTGGTTTTCCAGGCGCCCTGTAATTTATTTTTTACAGGATTTGAGCAGGCGGCGGTGATCAGCACGGCGGCGCAGGCTATGTGCACCAACATCAGCAGATACTTATTCATTTTTAATTGCCAAGACCTTAAGTATAAGCCGGACGGCTAAAATCAATATACAAATTGACTGTATCCGTCCGGCATCGCACTTATGACTATCAATTACCCGGTTGGTTTATCCCTCAGTTGGGATTTTTTCAGATAAACCCGATGGCCGGTTTTGCTGATATAAAAATAGTGCGAATGTTTGTTAATGTAAATGGTTTGACCCTCCGGCCCATATTTCCCGTCGTATTTTTTGTCGGTAACAGCGGCATCCGCAGCAGCGGCGGCGTGGGCTGTAGCATGGCCCACTGTTTTAGCGGTTTTGCTTACCTTGTGCTTAATTGAATCCTGCGGCATTGAATGGGCATAAGCCCTGCCGAAAGAAAAAATCCCTGTAGCCACCAAGGCCACTTTAAGTATCTTTTTCATAGCAATACAATTGAACATAGTCAGATATAAGCTGATTAACTCAAATGTTCTGCCAAATGTCTCATTTCGAGGGCTGGAGGTCTTTTTTGGTATAAAATAGCATAAACAGCATCGCAAATGGGCATAAAAACATTGTACTGTTTATTCACCTGGTGTAGACAATTTACTGCATAATAGCCTTCGGCAATCATGTTCATTTCCAATTGCGCTGAAGTTACCGTGTACCCCTTGCCAATCATGTTGCCGAAGGTTCGGTTACGGCTGAATTGGGAATAAGCTGTAACCATCAGGTCGCCCAGGTAAGCGGATTCTTTTATGTCGCGGTCGATAGGATGAACAGCGTCAACAAAACGCTCCATCTCGCGGATGGCATTGGAGATGAGCACCGCCTGGAAGTTATCGCCATAACCCACTCCATGACAGATGCCGCCGGCTATTGCGTAAATGTTTTTAAGCACGGCGCCATATTCGGTTCCGTAAATATCATCCGAAACAATTGTTTTGATATAACGGGTGCTGAACATGCCGGCGAATGTGGCCGCGAGTTCAGTATCGCTCGAAGCGATAGTGAGATAGGACAGTTTTTCAAGCGCCACTTCTTCGGCATGACATGGCCCGCTGATCACCAGGAAATCATCGAAAGATACGCCGTAATGCTGATTTAAAAACTCGCCGATGATGAGGTTCTCGTCCGGCACAATACCTTTTATAGCCGAAATGATCTTTTTGCCCGCAAAATCGCCGGGTGTTATGCCGATAAGGGCTTGCTTTAAAAATGCGGCCGGAACGTTGAGCAGCACATAATCTGCTTCACTGATCAATCCTGGAAGGTTGGTTGAAATATTCTGCGGCGGAACGCTGATCTCAACCGAACTTAAATAATGCGGATTATGTTTAAACTTGTGGATATGGTCGACCGCCTGTTCATTACGCATCCACCAAAAGATCTCCTTGTCGACGCTGTTATCAGTAAGGATCTTGATATTTGCTGTTGCCCAGCTGCCGCCGCCAACAACGGTTATTTTATTTCTGGAAAATGGTAAGTGGTGAGTGGTCAATTTTAAACGAAATAAAAATGTCCCGCCGGTATTAGCCGGCAGGACAAATCTAACTAAAATAGTTTGCAGTTTTCCGGTTTGCAGTTAGCAGCCAAAAAACTGCGAACTTCATACTGCGACCTGAGCTACTGTCCCGTTCCGGTGAACAGCTTGCTCTTATCTACTTTTTCAACCACCATCCCGTCATTAAGGTCTTTTGACACTGCGGCGAACGGGGCCGATACCACTTCCTCGCCGCCTTTTAAGCCAGAAAGTATTTGAATATAGCTATCGTCCTGTATACCGGTAGTGACCTCAACCTGTTTTACCTTGCCGGCTTTGTATACAAAGACATATTCCTTTGCCAGCGCGGTTATTTTAGGTTTGCTGTTTGTGGTATCACCTGATGCGGAATTATTGCCGCCGCCTGGTGCAGGAGCTTTCTTCTTTTCGCGCGTGGTTACTGACTGTATGGGCACGGCCAATGTTTTAGCCTGATTAGTTTTGATCTCAACCGTACCGGTTAGTCCTGGCCGGAACGGGTTGGGGTTTGCCGCCGATTTGATCAGCAGGTTTTTGTATGACTCAGGGTTGATACGAACCTTAACCGTAAAGTTGGTTACCTGGTCGGCGTTAGTCCCTACCACGTTGGCCGAGCTGCCTATTTCTGTAACTACACCTGAAAAAGTTTTCCCTAAAAAGGCATCCACCTCAATTTTTGCAGAGTCGCCAAGCGCTATGCGGTTTATGTCGTTTTCATTTACATCCACATTAACATCCAGTTGGTTCAGGTCGGATATGGTCATTACCTCGGTACCGGCAAATTGCTGGGTTCCTAAAACACGTTCCCCTTTTTCAACAGCCAGTTTGGATACTACGCCGTCAACCGGGGAGTAAATGGTAGTTTTGATGAGGTTATCGGCAGCCTCCTTAACAGTAGCCTGTGATTGCGCAAGGCCGTAGGTGGAACTGATCACATTTTGCTTGTTCGCTTCGTATTGGGCTTTTGCCGAAAGATAGTTCGACTTAGCCGTCTCAAATTCCGCATCCGTGATCACTTTATTCTGGTGCAGCGGTTTGTCGCGATTGTAGATTGATTCCACGTTATCCAATGCGGCCTTAGACTGGTTAAGCAATTCTTTTGCGTTGCCTATCGTTGCTTTTTGGGTATTGTACTGTGCCTGCGCGCGATCGAGTTCGGACTGTAAAATATCGGGCCTGATTTTGCAAAGCAACTGGCCTTTTTTTACGACATCCCCTTCCTTGATCGGCAGTTCGACAATCTCGCCCGACACTTCGGGGCTGATCTTGACCTCGATATGCGGCTTGATCTTGCCGCTGGCCGATACTGTTTCATTGATCTCGCGCACCGCCGCTTTTTCAGTAGCTACCTGGGTAAGCTGCGGTTTGCCTATTACCCCGGTGACTTTTAAAACAATCAGCAGCAATACAAGGGCGCCAAGTGTGATCAGAATATATTTAGTAGTTTTTCCCATGATTCTTTTTGATTTCGGAATTCGGATTTTCGATTTCGGATTTTATTTTGATTTCCTATCTATTTATTTAATTATTTAATTTTAATCATTTATATCATTTGCATCCCGTACGTGCGGGATACATTACAACGTTATTGGGTTGCCTAAATAATAATCGATCACCTTGCTGCGGAAAACTACTTCATACTGCCCCAAAATCATTTGGTTTTCGGATGTATTGTAGTTGGTTAAAGCAGTATTGTAATCAAGCGTGTTTACCAGCCCGGCATCATAGCGTTGTTTGGTAACATTCAGCGATTCCTTATTTGCTTCAAACGTTTTTACCGCCGATTGGTAACTTTTTTCGGCCCCTTCAAGATCAAGCACTGCCTGTATAATCGTTTTGCTCAAAGTGTTTTTTGCCAGACTCGTGGTCAGCTCCGCGTTTTCATAATTCAGCTTTGCCTTTCGTACCGATGTGCGCGCCTGGTACTTGTTAAAAATGGGTATAGTTACACTTAAACCAATTGACTGGTTGAAGTTGTTTCCCAACTGCCCAAATGCCCCGTACGGGCCATAAATGGGTTCGTTAAGCGTGGTGGTAACCGTTTGGCCCGTGCCTTGTACCGTGCCCACCGGCACTGTAACTTGCTGGCTGCCAACTACCTGCTGGCTAACCTGGTTGGAGTAATTGGTGCCAACCGCGCCGAAGAAAGAAACCACCGGATAATAATTGCCTTGCGCTACTTTAATCAGCTGCGCGTAAGCCTGTTGCTGTAATTCAGCCAATTTAATATCGGGATTGGTTAAAAATGCTGTTTTGATCACTTCGGTTGAATTGAAAACCGTTTGTATATTGGTAATCTTGGTGATGTCAGGAATTTCAACCTTGATGGCCGTTGAAGGATTCATTTCCATGTATTGCTTCAGCGTAAGTACGGCGATGTCAACCTGGTTTTGGTCGTTTGTTAGTGTTAAGATAGCTGATTGCACTTGTGCCTGGGCCTGCGAGAGGTCGGCTCGGGTAGCATTACCGGCATCAAAATTCTTTTGAGCGCGGTCCAGGGTGATCTTTGCCAGGTCAAGTTGCTCCTGCGCTGCTTTCACCAGCGCCTGGTCGGTCAGGATGGTAAGGTAATCGGTCACCACACTTAACAACAGGTCGTTCTTTACTTTGGCGGTATTGGTTTTGTCGGCATCCAGCAACAATTTGTTTGCCAGTATCTCATTGCGCAATTGGCCCCCCTGGTATAAAGTAACCGATACCGCTGCCTGGCCCGTAACGTAAACAAACGATTGGTTACTATAAGTATATGTGGTTAAGTTTGGGCTGCGGCCGGCATTAAACGAACCTTGCGGATTAACCGTAAAACTCGGCAGCTGGTTGTATTTGGCCTGTTTATAATCTTCGTTAGCCAGGGCCTCGGTAAGCTGCGCCTGTTTAATGGTGAGGTTATTTTTGATGGTTGAATCAACCGCCTGCTGCAGGCTTATCGACTGTTGCGCTTGTGCGCCTAAACCCATAATCATCAGCAGGGCGAAGGCCGGTAAGATCAACAGTTTAAATCGGGATATACTTTGCATCATTTTTTTGGTTCATGGTTCATGGTTCATAGTTCATGGTTCATAGCACGAAAGATGATCCTTAAGCTCAATCGTTAAATTATTTATATTTTTAGCATATTGAAGCGGCCATAAACAATGAACCATCAACTATAAGCTCCAAAAATGTACCTTGTTAAAACACCTTTTTTGCTAAAAACGCTGTATCCTAAGTTGTTGTGGGACGCAGGGGGTAATAGCAAGTCCATTTTTGTCACTTTTGACGACGGCCCTATACCCATTGTTACACCGTTTGTTTTAAATATTTTAAAACAGTACAATGCAAAGGCTACTTTTTTCTGCATTGGCGACAATGTGCGCAAGCACCCTGAGGTATTTGAACAGGTAAAAAATGACGGCCACGCCATCGGCAATCATACCTTTAATCACCTTAACGGCTGGCATACTGACGACAAAACCTACCTGGATAATTTTTTGATGGCGGACGAACTCATCGGTACAAAATTGTTCAGGCCGCCGTACGGGAGGGTAAAACGCTCGCAGGTAAAATTGTTGCAACAGGCCAGCCCGGGGATCAAAATAGTGATGTGGAACGTGCTTTCTGCCGATTTTGATACGGACATCAGCCCGGAAAAATGCCTGGATAACGTTTTGAAAAATGTAAAGGGGGGAGAGATCGTGCTGTTTCATGATAGTTTGAAGGCAAAGGAAAGGATGGAATATGCTTTGCCAAGGGCGTTAGAATATTGGAGTAAGCAGGGGTTTCAATTTGAAACAATTTAACTCAAGCATGCGCAACGCCACAACTAATTTCTAATCTCTAATCAACTAATCACTAATCACTAATTTAGAACCCCTCCAAATAACATTTACCCTAAGCCCCTCCATCATTTGGCTGTTAATTTTTGTAAATTCGCCGCGCAAGGCCTTTTTGGGCTTACATTTGAATTTTTCTTACATTTCTCACCTAAAAGATCAGATACGATGGCTTTTGATTTAGATATGATCAAAAAGGTTTACGACCGTTATGGCGCCCGCGTGGAGGCTGCCCGAAAGGCGACCGGTAAACCGCTTACTTTAACCGAAAAAATATTATATGCCCACCTTACCGAAGGCGATGCTTCCAAAGCATACGGGCGCGGGGTGGATTATGTTGACTTTGCGCCCGACCGCGTGGCCATGCAGGACGCTACGGCCCAGATGGCCCTGCTGCAGTTTATGCAGGCCGGCCGGCCGCAGGTAGCTGTGCCTTCGACGGTGCATTGCGACCACCTGATACAGGCCAAAGTGGGCGCTACTGAAGATTTGCGCATTGCCAAGGACGTGAACCTGGAGGTTTATGATTTCCTGGCTTCAGTTTCAAATAAATATGGCATCGGTTTCTGGAAAGCGGGCGCGGGTATCATTCACCAGGTAGTACTGGAAAATTATGCTTTCCCCGGTGGTATGATGATCGGTACCGACTCGCACACGCCAAACGCGGGTGGTTTAGGAATGATCGCCATCGGCGTTGGCGGCGCTGACGCCTGCGACGTGATGGCCGGGCTGCCATGGGAGTTGAAGTTCCCGAAACTGATCGGCGTGAAATTAACCGGCAAATTGTCGGGCTGGACATCCGCTAAAGACGTTATATTAAAAGTAGCCGGCATCCTGACCGTAAAAGGCGGAACCGGTGCTATCGTTGAATATTTTGGCGACGGCGCTGAATCGCTTTCGGCAACCGGAAAAGGCACCATTTGTAATATGGGCGCCGAAATAGGTGCCACCACATCGGTATTTGGTTATGACGAAAAAGCCGCCGCTTATTTAAGCGGTACCAAGCGCGCTGATATTGCCGAACTGGCCAACGCCATTAAAGAACATTTGAACGGCGATCCGGAAGTTTATGCAAATCCGTTGGCATACTTTGACCAGGTGATCGAGATCGACCTGAATACATTGGAACCGCATGTCAACGGGCCATTTACACCCGACCTGGCATGGCCGATCTCGAAGTTCGCTACCGCCGTAAGAGAGAACAACTGGCCCGAAAAGCTGGAAGTTGGATTGATCGGCTCATGCACGAACTCGTCTTATGAAGATATTACCCGCTCGGCGTCCATCGCGCAGCAGGCTATCGATAAACATTTAAAAACAAAGGCGGAATTTACCATTACACCCGGTTCGGAGCAGGTACGTTTTACCGTCGACCGCGATGGTTACCTGAATACTTTTGCCGAAATGGGCGGCGTGGTGCTGGCCAATGCCTGCGGCCCCTGCATAGGCCAATGGGCACGCCACACCGATGACCCCAGCCGCAAAAACTCTATCATCACCTCATTTAACCGCAACTTCGCCAAACGGAATGACGGCAACCCCAACACCCACGCGTTCGTGGCATCACCCGAAATTGTTACCGCATTCGCTATTGCCGGCGACTTAACGTTTAACCCGTTAACCGACACGCTGATCAATGAAAGCGGCGAGCAGGTAAAGCTGGACGAGCCGCTGGGTATTGAGCTTCCGGTAAAAGGCTTTGCCGTGGACGATGCCGGTTACCAGGCGCCCGCGGAAGACGGCAGCGGTGTAAATGTGATCGTTGACCCGAAATCATCGCGTTTGCAGCTGCTCGATCCCTTCCCGGCCTGGGAAGGTACCGACATCAGCGGCTTAAAACTGCTGATCAAAGCTAAAGGCAAATGTACTACCGACCATATTTCGATGGCTGGCCCATGGCTGAAGTTCCGCGGGCATTTGGATAATATCTCCAATAACATGCTCATCGGCGCCATCAACTATTTTAATAATACGTCCGACAGCGTTAAAAATGAATTGACCGGCGAATACGGCCCCGTACCAGCCACCCAGCGCGATTATAAAGCGCATGGCATCGGCACCGTAGTAGTTGGCGACGAAAACTATGGCGAAGGCTCATCACGTGAGCATGCCGCTATGGAGCCGCGCCACCTGGGTGTTCGGGCTATCCTGGTAAAATCATTTGCCCGTATCCACGAAACCAACCTGAAAAAGCAAGGCATGCTGGCCATCACCTTTGCCGACAGCAGCGATTACGATAAGGTACAGGAGGACGATACCATCGATATTAGGGGCTTGACGACCTTCGCCCCTGGCAAGCAGCTAACTGTGGTATTGCACCACAAAGATGGCTCGATGGACAGTTTCCCGGTAAACCATACCTACAACGAACAACAGATAGAATGGTTTAAAGCCGGCGGCGCGCTGAACATTATTCGCCGGGAAATGGCGAGATGATGTCGGATTTCGGAAGCTCGATTTCGGAATTATTATAGGATAGAAAAAGCCTTTCCGTTTGGAGAGGTTTTTTTTCTGAACCCGAATTTATTGAATTGATGAATTAGCAGTATGATAGGTCGATAAACGGCCGGAAAATTCACTAAATTCTTCAATTCCAAAAACTCGGTTTATACGATTTTGTAACACAATCATTACGCGCTGAAAATAAACCAATTAGCCGTGCCGCTGTCATAGCTGCATAAACTTAAAAACATGAAAAATTATCACTTTTTCGTTATCGGCTTATGTTTGTTGCTGTCGTCGTGCTCATTGGCAATCACTTACATCGGCGAAACGGCTACCCCGCCCACAACTTCCGTTGATGTATTTTACTCGGAGCATGACGTCACCAGCCATTTTAAAGTTCTCGGCCACATGAGCTACCCTTACGGCGGCAACCAGGAAGTTGTAAAAAAGCAGCTGACCAATTACGCAAAAAAAATAGGTGCTGACGCCATTGTTATTACCGGAAGCACGGTGAGTGAAACCAACAAAAGCAGTTCAGACTATGTGAATGCTGAGGCGCTGAAATATACAAACTAAATCGGTTAGCGCTACTTTATCGGAAAAGGTACCCTGCCGAAAGGCTGATAACCGTGTTGTGGGTAGCGTAATTGGCTTTACTAATATTTAATAAACCATATTGATAGCAGGCGTCAACCAGGATGCGTTTATTCAATGTTACGCCGCCGACGAGCCCCAGGCCGAGGTCGGGATTTTTATAATTGATGGTGTGAGTTGAATTGGCGTCGCCCCTGGTAACGTCGGTTTCGGCAACAGCCGTTGCGATATAAGGACCGCCGCCAAAATGGAAGCTTATACCATTTATGGCATTTGAGTTATAAAGAAAGCAGACGGGTACCTCAAGGTAGTCCAGGCGGGTGGCGGAATAGGAATAGCTGCCATCAACCGGGTTGATAATGTTAAATTTGTTAGTGTTGGTTTCTCCTTTTATACTAAATATCAAACCCGGCTGGATAGAAAAATGTGGAAAACTGATATCCATTATCCCTCCTGCATTAAATCCGGCGATGTATCCATCGCCCAGGCCGTAACTGCCGTGGTCCTGTATAGCCAGGTTTAAGCCGGCCTTTAATCCAAAATTGATGGTTTGAGCGCGGCTAAGAAAAACGACCGCGACCAAAAAAAGTGACAGAATTAGTTTTTTCATTGTGGGTTTAAGCTCCAAAGTAATGGTTATTTAGCTCAAGCCACAACTATTTTTTTATTACCCGTTTCAACGTCAACAAATTCTGGGCATTAATACTGTACCCCGAAATATTATTCTGATACAGGTTCACCCGTTTATCATAATATAAAACCACAACAGGCGATTGCTGCATCACGATGTTATCCATTTGCCTGTAAAGGGCATATCGCTTTTGGTCGTCGGGCTCATGGTAGCATTGTTCAAAAAGCGCATCGAACTGTTTGCAGTTAAACCCGGTATAATTAGGGCCCCATGGAACTTTATTTTTCGAGTAGAAGACTGACAGGTAATTCTCGGCATCCGGGTAGTCGGCTATCCAGGTACCATAAAAAAAGTTGACCCCGTTTTTGGAAACCAGCTCGCGCAGGCTGGCGCCCTGGGTAATTTCCACACTGGTTTTTATACCAACCCTGTCCAATTGCCCCTGGACATATTCGATCAGGCTGCGGTAGCCAACGGTGGTATGGAGAACGATCTCCGGGAGGTTATCGCCGTTGGGATAGCCGGCTTCTTTTAACAGCTGGCGGGCTTTTTCAGGGTTATAAGGATATCCATGCACCTGTTTAGCATCAAACCCCGGCATACCGACCGGAATAAAACCGGCAATGCCGGGTGTGCCCATACTGTTGCGCAGGTATTTGATCATTTTTTGCCGGTCGATGGCGTAATTAATTGCCTGCCGTACCTTGAGTATTTTAAGAGGGCAGCTTTTTACGATAGCAAGACTGCTGTCCACCAGCATGCCCAGGTATATGGTATTAAGATACGGCCCGGCGTTTAAAACGAATTTCCCTTTGTATTTTTGGGTGATTTTGCCCGACTTGGTTAGTATATCATCTCGGTAAGTGCCATCTATATCATTTAAAAAGTCCAGCTTGCCACTGATAAAATTCATAAAGGCCGTCTGTTTGTCGCCGATAAAAGTTGCCCGTATAGCATCCAGGTATGGCAAATGGCTGCCCCCGGAGTCATTCTCAAAGTAATGCGGGTTTTTCAAAAGCACCATTACCTCGCCTTCCTTCCAGTATTTAAAACAGAAAGGGCCGGTGCCGCAGGGATGCTGGCGGAAGTCTTTACCCCAATGGTCGACCACCTCGCGGGGCACTACCGAGCAGTATTGCGAAGTGAGCATGCTTAAAAACGGCGGGTAGGGCTGTTTTAAGCTGATTTGCAAGGTAGAATCATTTAACGCCACAAAAGCCTTTTTTCCGTCGACCTTATCACTGAAGATCCATGAACCTGACGATGCCACATGCGGATCGATCAACCGGCCAAAGCTGTAAACAAAGTCGGCTGCCACCGCCCGGCGGCCTTTGCCATTTTCGAATAAGGGATCGTTATGGAAATAAACGTCGTTTCGTAAATGAAAAGTGTACACCTTGCCGTCCGTTGATATTTCCCAACTTTTGGCAATACAGGGCACAGTTTTAAGGCTGTCATTGATCTGCACCAGGCCGTTATACAATTCGTTATTCATCCAGATGGCGTTCTGGTTACGTGAAAACGCCGGGTCGAGCGAGCTGAGACCTTCATCCAGGTTGATATTGAAGACGGTTTTTTTGGAGGAGGAATTATCGGTGTTGCAGGAGTTGGAAAATAAAAAAATTAACACGATACAAAAAAGCAGCAGCCTGTTCATTTGGTTAAAGATAGGGATAAATCAGGTTTGCAGCAACCGGCGAGTGTCATAACCTGGTAAGGATAAATGCTGTAGTTTGCTTATGAAGTTGCATGGATGAACTCAATACCGTGGTGTTGGTTGGGTCGATTTTAAACGGTCGATTACAATTTTTATGACTTCTCTGTTATTGCCAAATAGATCAATACCCGATTTGTTGAAGTTAGGGTCATAAATACTATTTACAAACACCTTATTTCGGTCAAAAAGAATGGTGATCTTTTTTGTCTTTTGCCAGGCACTAAAATCAGAATTTGCGACAAGTACGTCATCCTCTTGTGATACTAATGACCATTTTTGCTCATCGCATAGTTTCTTTATTAACAGCAATATTTCCTTTTTGCTTAGATTGGTTTCTATGACCTGAAACTTCAATCCTGGTTTTTGAATTATATAGACAAGAACGCCTAAAATAGCCGGAATAATAATAAAACCGACAGGCAGCTTGACGAAGTTCTTTGAATGGTCGAACAGTAGACCACACAAACATAATAGGGAGGCAAAAAACAGAAAGACTGCAAGAAAGTAATATTTAATTTTGCCCCAAACGCTGAGCTGTAGTTCGCCGGTTTTGATCGACTGGTCATATTGTTCCCCGGTCATATTGAAATCAGCTAATCTTCGAATTAACCATACTGATTATTTCCTGCTCCAAAGCTATCGTTTTCTTTTCTAATTCGGTTCCATCTGCAATAATGGCATCTGTAAACGCCTTACCCTTATACCCCGAAGCATTGATCTTCACATTCATAAAAGCGCCCAAAACCGCTGACCGCGCACACAGTGCGGCCACACCGGCATCGCTGATGGAATTTGGATTACCAATTTCGGCCATCGCTTTGATAACTTCCATACTGCCATAAGCGGCTTTCATCACCTGGAATGGTATTTCAATAGCATATTTGGTGGCATCCTGTATGGCCTTATCGCGGGCGGCCTTTTCTTCGGGCGTTCCCTTTGGAAAGCCGAAGGCTTCCATTATTTTGTTAAAAGCAGCCGTGTCCAAATCAACTAATTTAACCAGTTCGTCCTTGTATTGCTGCCCTTTTTCGGCCCAGTCGCTGAATTCTTTCAAGCGGTCGTCCCAGCCTTTTTTGTGAGAGGACAGGTTAGCCACCATTGTCGCTAAAGCTGCGCCCAGGGCGCCGAGATAAGCCGCGATTGAGCCTCCGCCGGGGGCTGGGCTTTCACTGGCCGTTTCGTCGGCAAAGTCGGTGAGGCTCATCGAGGCCAATTTAGATGTGGCCGTATCTTTCAGCAAATATTCGATAATGCGTTCCTCCGGTTTAAACGGCGCCAGTTCCGAAAGCCCCATCGACAAAATGGCAATCCGTATCAATTCTTTTTCACTCACCCCAACGGAACGTTGCTGTTTCAGCAGGAAATATTTACCGGCATCCAGCATGGATTTAAGGGGAACCAAGCCAACCAGCTCGCTGCCGGTTACCCGCATGCCGCGTTCATCGGCTCTTTTGCATACTTCGTCAAAGGCAATATGTAGCGGCGTCACCTCAATATTGGTGAGATTCATGGAGATTTGTGCGATGCCGTATTCTTCGATATACCAGCCTATCGCTTTTACCGATTTCAGCGAGCCGGGGATGGATTTGGGTTTACCATTCTCGTCGGTGATTATCTTGCCGTTGATGGGGTCACCCTCGCGCATTACCCTGCCCGCCTCGCGCACATCAAAGGCAATGGAATTTGCCCTGCGTGTGGATGTGGTATTCAAATTGACATTGTAGGCGATCAAAAAATCGCGCGCGCCGATCACCGTGCCGCCGCGTTTGGCGTCAAATTCAGCCGGGCCAAAATCAGGTTTCCATTCCGGTTGTTTGATCTTTTTAAAAAAACCTTCGTATTCGCCAGCCCGGATCACTGAAAGGTTGCTGCGGCTTTTATCGGGTTGGGCATATTCATACAGGTACGCCGGGATTTGCAGTTCTTCGCCCACGCGTTTGGCCAGTTGTTTGGCGTATTCGGCAGTTTCCTCCATACTGATATTGGCAATAGGTATCAACGGGCAAACATCGGTCGCGCCCATACGCGGGTGTTCGCCCTCGTGTTTGCTCATGTCGATCAGCTCACCGGCTTTTTTTATCGCCAGAAATGCACCGTCGACAACCCGGGCTGGTTCGCCAACAAAAGTTACCACGGTGCGGTTGGTCGCTTTGCCGGGATCGACATTGAGTAGTTTTACCCCTTCAACTGATTCAATTTCATCGGTGATCTGTTTGATAATATCAAGGTTTACACCTTCGCTGAAATTGGGGACACATTCGATAAGTTGCATGGTAGAGAATAGAGATTATTTGAAAATAAATAGTGAACTATTTTAACCGCAGAGATCGCTAAGAAAGCACAGAGAACACAAAGAAAAATTGACAAACTATAAAACCTTATGACCTTTGCGTCTTCCACTTGGTGTTCTTTGCGGTTAAATTCCGAGCTGTTTTGTTCTAAAAAGTAACTTAGTTATCAAACCGATTTCATCACCGGCTTCAGTTTTCCCTGGTAATATAAAATTTCACGATAATCATTTGTGGGATACAGCTGCAGGTTTGCCGGTGCACCGGTTGCAAATGTGCCGCGGTTATCTAGCTTCAATGCCTGCGCGGCCCGAAAAGTTATCCCTGCAAACACCTCGGCCGCGCTCAGTTTTTCGGCGGCGCCCAATATCGCGGCCTGCATCAAAAGGTCGCCCATTGGCGCCGAGCCCGGGTTCCAGTCGCTGGCAATGGCCAGGCAGGCTCCGGCATTCAGCAATTTCCTGGCCGGGGCGTATCCCATGCCCAAGCCTAACGAAGCCCCAGGCAATGCAACAGCCACGGTATTCGAATTGGCGATCATTTTGATATCCCGGTCCCTGGTCGCTTCAAGGTGGTCAACCGAAACGGCGCCTGCCTCAACCGCAACCGCGCTTCCGCCTGGAGTAAATTGGTCCGCATGAACGGTTAAATCAAATTCCAGGCTTTTCGCTTTTTCGAGATAGGAGATAGCTCTTTCCTGTTTAAAAGCGCCCGTTTCTATAAAAATGTCCACGCGTTTGGCGAGTCCTTCTTTTTTTACGACCGGCAGCAGTTCCTTGCCTATGAGCTCAAGATACTCGGCCTGGTTGCCTTCAAAGTCCTTGGGTTTGGTATGGGCCGCCAGGCAGGTCGGCACTAAAAATGCTTTAGTTTTATAAGACGCAGCTTTTATTGCCCGTAGCTGCTTCAATTCATCATCTACTGATAAACCATAACCACTTTTTACTTCAATGATGGTAACACCCTCGGCAAAATGACGCTCGGCGCGTTTAACCAATAATTCGGTAAGCGCTTCCTCGCTGGCGGCACGGGTTTGCGTTACGGTATCCCAAATGCCGCCCCCTGCCTCGGCAATCTCCAGGTAGCTTTTGCCTGCGGCGCGTAGCGCGTAGTCGTTCAACCGGTTGCCTGCAAAACATATATGCGTGTGGCAGTCAATAAAACCCGGCAGCACTACATGTTCATCAGTAATTTCCTCTATTTGGGCTGAGGGATGGTCGCGGCGCAGTCGCTCCAACGCGCCGATGGTGACAACGCGGCCATTGTTGCTCAATATCCAGCCATTTTTGATCACCTGCAACTGGCTGTCTTTCAGCGGACCCTTCAGGGATAATCCTGTCAGCGGTAATATTTGAGTGAAGGGACCAGTTAGTTTTTTCATCTTGCTATTGTGTCTGAACCTTGATTTATGGGATTAAGGATTATCCCGATTAAAAGCCTTTAAAAGTAATCATGAAAATCTTAAAATCTGGCAAATCACGGTTCAGACTTACCAAACTTTCAAATCAAACTTTTCTGCCATTTCCGCTGCCTTATCATAACCGGCATCGGTATGCCTGAAAATTCCCATAGCCGGGTCATTATACAACACGCGTTTAAGGCAGGTAGCCGCGCGCTCCGTTCCGTCGGCCAAAACAACCATGCCTGCGTGCTGCGAATAACCCATGCCGACGCCGCCGCCATGGTGGAACGATACCCATGTTGCGCCGCCTGCTGTATTCCCCATCAGGTTGAGCAACGGCCAGTCGGAAACGGCGTCTGAGCCGTCCTTCATCGATTCCGTTTCCCGATTTGGTGAAGCTACCGAGCCGCAATCCAAATGGTCGCGGCCGATCACTATTGGGCCTTTTACTTTACCTGTTTTTACCAGGTCGTTAAATAAAAGCCCGGCTTTTTCGCGTTCGCCCATGCCCAGCCAGCAAATACGTGCGGGCAGTCCCTGGAACGCTATTTTTTGCTGTGCTTTTTCCAGCCAGATGATCAGCGCTTTATTTTCGGGGAATGCTTCCATCAACGCACGGTCGGTTATAAAAATATCTTCGGGATCGCCCGATAATGCTACCCAGCGGAACGGCCCTTTCCCCTCGCAAAACAGCGGGCGGATATAAGCCGGTGTAAAGCCGGGGAAGTTAAAGGCATCTTCCTCGCCTCCCTGGCGGGCAAATTCGCGCAAGTTGTTGCCATAGTCGAAGGTGATGGCGCCGCGTTTTTGCAGCTCCAGCATGAAGCCGACATGCCGCGCCATGCTCGCCAGTGATAAACGTTTGTATTCGGCAGGGTCGCTGTTCCGGAGTATGGAAGCCAGCGTCAGTGAAAGACCATTCGGGATATAGCCGTTCAGTGGATCGTGCGCCGAAGTTTGGTCGGTCAGCATATCCGGGATGACATTGGCATGCAACAACTTTTCCAGCATGTCCCCGGCATCACTCACCAGCCCTACCGATAAGGTTTCGCCTTTTGCCATTGCCTCCTGCACCCAGGCGAGGGCTTCCTCGTAAGAGTGGGTCATTTTGTCGATGTATTTGGTATCCACCCGTTTTTGTATACGCGAGGCGTCCACATCGGCCCCCAAAAAAACGCCTCCCGCCATGGTTGCCGCTAAAGGCTGAGCGCCGCCCATGCCGCCTAAGCCTGCGCTGACGATGAGCTTTCCCGTCAGGTCGCCGTTAAAATGCTGGCGGCCCGCCTCAACAAAGGTTTCATAAGTTCCCTGCAAAATGCCCTGCGAACCAATGTATATCCAGCTGCCCGCGGTCATCTGCCCGTACATCATAAGTCCTTTTGCGCGCAGCTCATTAAAATGTTCCCAGTTTGCCCATGCAGGCACAAGGTTACTATTTGCGAGGAGCACCCGCGGCGCCTGCGGATGGCTGCGGATAATACCTACCGGCTTGCCCGACTGCACCAGCAGCGAATGATCTTCGTCCAACTCAAGCAGCAACTCAATAATTTTACGCAGCGACTCCGGGTTGCGGGCTGCCTGGCCAATGCCGCCGTACACCACCAGTTCGTCCGGGTTTTCGGCAACTTGCCCGTCGAGGTTGTTCAGCAGCATCCGTAATGGTGCTTCCGTTTGCCAGCTTTTGGCATGCAATTGCATTCCGCGCGGCGCTTTGTACACCGGGTGACTGGCATAAGTTTTAATAAATTCCGAACTCGTCATCGTTTAAGTTTATGTTATTGACGACAGCTGCTTGGTTAATGGTTGCCAGCAATTCGCCGGAGGTGATCAATTGGTATAATTCTTTGATATCGTTTGCAAAGATTCGGTCGTGGTCAATAAAAGGCACTTTTTCGCGCACCAGGGCGTGGCATGCTTCGATAATAGGGGTTGATTTTAATGGCCGGCGAAAATCGACTGCCTGGGCTGCATAGAGCAACTCAATTGCCTGTATATATTCCAGGTTATCAATCACCTTGTGCAGCTTACGCCCGCTGATCGATCCCATCGAAACATGATCCTCCTGCCCAAGCGATGTTGGAACGCTGTCGGCACTCGCCGGGAAACACATGGTTTTGTTTTCGGTGACAAGAGCGGCGGTTGTATACTGCGGTATCATTAGCCCCGAATTAAGGCCTGCATTATTTACGAGTAGTTTTGGCAGACCGTACCGCCCTTCGGTCATCAGGTAACAGCGGCGATCAGCTATGTTGCCCAGTTCGGCGGCAGCTATGGCCGCGTAATCTAAAGGGATAGCAAGTGGCTGTCCATGGAAATTGCCGCCGCTAATAGTGTCCTCCGCATTAAAAATAATGGGATTATCGGTGACCGAATTTAATTCGATCGCTGTCAATTCTTTTAAATGCAGCCAGGCATTCCGACTTGCCCCATGCACCTGCGGCATGCAGCGAAGGGAATAAGGATCCTGCACTCTGTCGCAATTAACATGAGAATTACAAATTTCCGAATCTGTAAGCAGGGTAGAAAGGCGTTTTGCTACATAGATTGATCCCTTGTACGGGCGGAGCTGGTGAAGCCGGTGGTCAAAGGGGCGTGCAGAACCCATCAGTCCTTCCAACGACATTGCCCCGATAATATCAGCAATATCCAAAGCATTGCCCAGCCGTGCCACGGCCTTTACGGCAAAAGCAAGAATAAATTGGGTGCCATTGATCAATGCCAATCCTTCCTTGGGGCCTAAAACTAAAGGTTGTATACCGTGAGCGGCTAAAACATCGGCTGCAGGAAAGCGTGCACCGTTGGTGAAAACCTCGCCCAGGCCGATCAGGGGTAGAAACAGGTGAGCGAGCGGAGCTAGGTCGCCAGAGGCGCCGACCGAACCCTTTTCGGGCACAATCGGGATGATATTACGGTCGATGTGCCAAACTATTCGCTCAAGGGTTTGCAGTGAAATACCTGAATATCCCTGTGCCAATGCGTGCACTTTGGTGATCAGCATCAGTTTAGCGATCTCCGATGGAACAGGTTCACCCACACCTACACTGTGACTTTTAAGCAGGTTGGTTTGCAGCAGCGAGGTGTCTTCATCCGAAATGCGTGTATCGCACAAGGGGCCGAAGCCGGTGTTAATGCCGTAAACCGGTGTGTGATTTTGTACGATGGCTTTTACATCGCGCCACGAAGCTAAAATCCGTTCGGTAATTTCGGTGTTGATCACCCCCCTAACATTGCCCGCGGCAATATCCAGGCAAATGCCGGCTGTTAAATGCCCGCTGCCGTAATGGAATTCCTTACTCATTTGGCTCCGGTTTTAATTCGATGGACAAGTGGTCCGCAATTTTATCACTCAGGCTGTGTTGTTTAAAAATAGTCTCGAGTGCATCTATGGCCGGCAATATTTTGCTGCTTTGTTCCTCTAAAGCAACCAACCCGGTCATTGCTGCCAGCACGGCATCCCAAACAGGAAGGACATCGTTTAGCAAAGCCCGGCCTTTATCGGTTAGCGTAACCAACTGTCTGCGCCCGTCGTCAGTGCAGGTAACGCTTGTAACCAGGTTCCTATTTTTTAAATTGGTGATCAGCTGGCTGGCGGCGGGGTGCGAAACTTCGGTTTGCTCGCTTAATTCTTTGATAGATAAAGCGTCATTTTTCGATAATAAATAAAAAACCGGGAACCAGCTGGCGTCAAAATCGATGCCCAGGTTTTGATAAGCACGGTTTATCTCGGACAGAAAACCCTCGCTCAGCCGCCGTAAGCGGCTGCCCAATACAAGGTACCCGAGGTTTTGATATAAATTCATGGTGCAATTTATATAAGTGCTTATATAATCGCAAATTTTTGACCGCTGATTTTAATGATTATTTGATTCCGCTGATTTTCTAACAGGCAAAAGTCGTAATTCGTAAATCCTACAGCCCACCCTTACTATTCAACTTCCCCCATTTGATCATTTCATCAACAACTGGGGTAAGTGTAAACGAAAAACTGGTGAGTTTGTACTCAATCGATACGGGACGGCTATCGTGTACAATACGAATGATAAGTTTGCTCGCCTCAAGATCCTTCAGTTCTTTTGAAAGCACGCGAGTGGTTATTTGCGGGATATTGCGCTGGATGTCGCGAAATCGGCTTTTGCCGCCATACATCGACATCAGGATGGGCAGCTTCCATTTGCCGCTAATAGCCTGCAAAGTAGTTTGCACGTAGCCGATACGTGTAATGATATCATTGCTTTTTTCTTTCATAGCGGATTTGTAATGTTATTTGGTATCAAATGTATATCAATACTTTGAGAAATAAAACAACTATACGCTGATTGTCAACATATTTTTATTGCATTCGTATTTTTATTGCAGTTTTCTTAACTTTAATCTGTTAAACCTTAAATCGTCGCCGTATGGAATCTGCATCGATCTTAAACAAGCACGACGAGCTTCATCTCGAAGTTTCGGCTATCGACCCTTTTGCCAATATCGCCCTTGCATTTTCGGGAGGAGGATTTCGCGCTGCATCTTTTGCACTGGGCGTTTTATCTTATTTGAATAAACTACAGTTTACCGCAGAAGATGATCCTTTAACAGGCAGGCGACTAATTGAGCAGGTAACGTATATGTCCTCGGCTTCCGGTGGCACCATTACCACAGCATTGTATGCGCTTTACAACGCAGAGGGGCGGTCGTACGGGGAGTTTTATGTTAAGCTTTTTCAATCCCTTGATGGCGAATTTTTATTGCAGAAGGCGCTCTCAATCTTATCCGACAAAAAGGCATGGCGAAAACGGCCAAACAAAAGCCGGAATTTTATCAACGCCTTTTCTATGGCGTACGATGAATATCTTTTTTCAGGAGCGGCTTTAAAAAAACTTTTTTATGACGACGCTAAGGGACACCTGCAGGAAGTTTGCTTTAATACAACGGAGTTTTATACCGGCCTGTCTTTCCGGCAGGATCGTAAAATGGTACCTGATGACGCCAGTGATCCTTATTATAAGTTTGGCAATGAAAATATCTACCTGGCGCAAACCGCTGCGGCCGGGATAAAAATAGCCGACTGCCTGGCCGCTTCATCGTGTTTCCCGGCCGGGTTTGAGCCGATCGTCTTTCCGGAAGACTTTTCCAGCGAGGCGGTAACAGTTGATGAGCTCAAAGGCGGGCTGACATTGGTGCCGCAAACAGGTGATAAAGCTGAGGATGCTTTCAGAACCGCCAAAACTGTGGGTTTTATGGATGGCGGTATTACCGATAACCAGGGGCTTCAAAGTATGATGTACGCCGATGGGCGCAGAATAAGAAGAGAAACCACTTTTAAGTGTTTTGATTTGATGCTGGTTAACGATGTAGGCAGCTATTTTATAAAGCCTTATGTTAATCCGCCGCAACCAAAAGATGGAGGAGTTAGCCTCCGCGGGTTATATTGGTGGACTGCAGCGGTGTTTGTTGCCGCTATTGTGTGTGCCCTTTTGGGTCGCCATTGTCACAAAACCTACCTGTCGTTTATTGGTGGATTGTTTGTCATTATCCCGGCAATTTTGTTGATAGGGGCATGGTGGTTAAAAAACCAGGTAATGGGCGCTGCGGCGTCGTCCCCATTCAATTTGCGGAAAAGTTTTACCGAAAAGATCGTCAGGCTGTTGTTAAAATACATTACACGTACGCCGCTGGCGGTGTTAAAACAGATGCTGGCCGCCAGGGCCGATTCGGTATTGCTGCTCAATATGAGTTTGTTTTTGAAAAGGATACGGCAATTGCTTTACAATAAATTTTACGGGTCGCCTGAGTGGAAAAACCGCGGCAAGGGTAATCACATTTACGACCTTGCCTTCGCCAGTGATATTTACCGCAAAAAGAATCCACCACCAAGCCCGTTTTTAAACCCCAGCCGGGAGATACAGATCGTGGCCCAAACGGCATACGAAATGGGTACTACGCTATGGTTCGATGAGCAGACGGAAAAGAAAAGCCACAGTAAAGCCTGCATCATCGTATGCGGCGAATTTACGACCTGTTACAATTTGCTGGGATATATTGAATCGCTTTCGCGCGATCCCAGTACCGTAGATAGCCGCTATGCAGGCAGGCTAAGTGAATTGAAAAGACTATTAACGGATGATTATGCCAGGTTTAAAACAGACCCCTTTTTTATGTACAACCAGGACGGGCTTACCTACGCGATAAAAGATTTCCAATTACTAACGATGGCTGATATCCCCGACCCCGGTTTTTAGGAGTGACTGGATTAACTGTGACCGTTGAGATCAATTCAACTTTAACGAAGCGAAAAAGTCGTCCTTTGGCTGTGTATTTTGACCATCAGGCATTACGGCGCTAATACTGTATAAATAGCTGCCGATAATGATCATAAAAGTAAAAGATTTTACCTTTGAGGTGGCATTGGCCCCTTCTATCTCGTAACTGTAGTAATTGTTCCATTTGCCGGTTTTTACGTCGCCCAAAGTAAAGCCGTCCATTTTCTGCTGCATACCCACTTTTAGGCTGCCGGCAAAATCGGAACTTGGTGCAAGCCCGGCAAGAGCCGCTGAATCAAGCCCGGCGACTTTTTGCATGTCAATTTTGGTAATAACGCACACAAATGAGTCATCACCCCGCGCAATAACACTGTATTCGTCAGTTGCGGTTGGCGTCGAGGGCACTTTTACGGAGAGCTTACTATCAATTTTATAGTCCAGCCAACTGGTTTGGGCTTTTGCAAAGCTCTGTAGTATTAGGAGAAAGCATAGGGAAAGAAATATCTTTTTCATGGTGCCACTTGTTTTGGTTGATTGATAAAGATGATCATAAATCATTTGCCAAACAAATAAAACGCGCTGTATTTTAGGTAATTAAATCCTAACTATTCTTCCCCCTTTATCCGGAACACCATTCCATCCATATCTTCACTAACCCTTAACTGGCAGGCTAACCGGCTGTCATTACCTGCATCGGGCAAGGTATCCAGCAAGTCGAGTTCGGTATTTGAAGCATGAAAATATTTTTCGGGACCTTCCAGCACCTGCACGTGGCAGGTGGCGCACAGGGCCATGCCACCGCAAGTTGCCAAAATGTGGTGATCAGAAGCCTTTAAGACCTCCATCAGGCTTAAGTTAATATCTTCTGGCATCTCAACGGTTTGCCGCCCGCCGGTCCTGTCTTCTATAGTTAAATTGATCATTTTTTTGAGCTAAAAGCTAAAAGCGTAAAGCTTAAAGCAGTTTCAATAAGTTAGTCCGGGCTTTCTGCTTTTGCCTTTCTGCTTTTGGCTTAAAAAGCGTTTACGCCATAAACGGTAGTGTACTTAAAGCTGAGTTTTTGATCGGGATAAACATATTTAAATGCGCCCTGGGCCATCAGGGCAGCTTCATGAAAGCCACACAATATCAGCTTTAATTTACCGGGATAGATGTTGATATCGCCAATAGCAAAAACACCGGGCACGTTAGTACTATAATCCAATGTGTTTACCATAATGGCTGAGCTATCCACGTTTAACCCCCATTCCGCTATAGGCCCAAGCTTTGGCGTCAGGCCGAACAACGGGATCAAATGGTCGGCAGCGATAACAGAGATTTCGCTTTCCCTGCCTGCAATCTCCACCTCCTGTAAATGCCCGTTGCCGCGTATCGCTTTGATATGCGATTGAAGGATTAAATTGATCCGTCCCTCTCTAGCCAGATCAAATACTTTTTCGGCTGAATCCGGCGCACCGCGGAAGGTATCGCCCCGATGTATCAGGGTTACTTGTTCTGCAACATTTGCCAGGAATATGGTCCAGTCCAGCGCTGAATCGCCTCCACCTGCCAGTACCACTTTACGGCCCCGGTAAGCCTCGGGATTTTTAACCATGTAGGCTACACCCCTGCCTTCAAAGGCTTCAAGATTATCAATGGCTGGTTTGCGCGGCTCGAAACACCCAAGGCCGCCCGCAATCACCACAACTTTGCTGTGTACCTCAGTGCCGTCGCCCGTGCGGCTTACAAAAGTTCCATCGTCTAACTGAAATAACTCGTTAACACGTTCCCCTAACGAAAAAGTTGGTTTGAACGGTTCGATTTGTTCCATCAGTCCGTCCACCAACTGCTGGGCATTAATCGTTGCGAAGCCGGGAATATCGTAGATCGGTTTGTGCGGATAAATTTCAGAAAGCTGACCACCGACCTGCGGCAGCACATCAATTAAGTGACAGCGCATTTTTAACAGCCCGGCTTCAAAAACGGCAAATAAGCCTACAGGCCCCGCGCCTATAATGCATATATCGGTATCAATAAGTTCCATGTATCGGACAAAATTAAACAGCTAAAGATCCGCTTTATTATAACCTAAACAAAATGAAAAATAGTAATTATCAATTACTTTAAGTTATAATTGGTGAGACAGAACCGTTTAAAAAGATCGATAAGCTTTGAATTTTTTCCATGAAGCTGGATAAATTGAAAGGTTCGGAATATTTCGAGGCCTTTAATGCCTATTATACTTAGCTCGTTATATTTTAATTCGCTGATCACCGATTGTATGGACAGAAAGGTTGCGGTTTCTGAATACAAAAGGTATTGTTTTATGGCGATGCTGCTTTCCAGTTGTATTTCCACCTGAAGCTCCTTCGGGTTAATGCCGGCGGATTCAAGAGCGTTAAATATCACATCGAGCGTGCCTGAGCCTGCTTCCCGCAGCACAAGGGGGATATTTAACAATTGCCTGGGCATAATTTCAGCTTTTCTGGCCAGTTGGTTGTTGGCCCTCGTAACAAGTACTATCTCATCTTTGGCAAATGGCGCATAAGCTATCTGCGGATAATGCGCCGCACCTTCAACGATGGCAATATCGATTTTTTCAGCCAGCACCAACTGGGTGATCACGTCGGTATTTGCCTGTATGAATGTGAAATTGATAGCGGGATAGGTTTTTTTAAAGATAGCGAGGATTTTCGGCAGGATAGTTTGACCGACTGTCGTGCTTCCCCCGATATGCAATATCCCGGATTCCATATTGTTGAGTTGCGCCAGCTCAGTTTCCAGTTCGGCATATTGCTGCGCTATTTTTTCAGCGTATTGGAGTAATATCTTACCGGCGTTAGTGAGGGTAATGCTGCTGCCGTTGCGTTTAAACAGCTGTACATTCAGTTGATGTTCCAATTCCTTTATGTGTTTGGTTACCGCTGGCTGAGTAATAAAAAGCTCTGCCGCAGCCCTGGTAAAGCTAAGTCGCGTGGCAACGGCGTGAAAAACTTTTAAGCGGAAATCGAGGATCATCAGCGCTAAGATACGGGATACCCGCCATCATGACAACGTTTACTTTTGCACGCAAAAAAAGCCGCTGCAGAAATTCCGCAGCGGCAACCCTTATTAATTAAACCAAAAAGCTTTTACTATTTAGCATCTTGTTGCCATAGGCCTGTAACTTTACTTACTTCGTTGTAATTGTTTAAATTAACATGGTGCTTGAGCATAAAGACGCCGGCCTCGCCATAAACAGTAACAATTTTAAACTTACGGGTTTCATCGTTGTAAGTGCTTAAAGTTGGCAAAGTAGCCGACGGGTCGGTCTGAATAAAGAAATAATGAAGCGTTACCTGACCGGGCGACGGAACAAAAACGTAATTATAAGTATACCCGAATGAAGAGTCAAACTGGTAGGGTAGCGGTTCCCATTGATTAGGGTTATTCAAAGGGCTCGGCGTAAAATAAACCAATACAAGGCCGTTGGTAAGTACATTTTTGTTTACTGAGTTGTTTTTACGAATGTAGTATCTGGTAAAATATTCTGTATAACTTCCCGGACTAGTCTCGTACACATATTGGGAGTTCCATAGCCAATCGCTGCCTTGAAGGGTGAATACATCTGAAAAGACATCCTGGCCGGTGCCCACCGGCCCAACCGGGCCTGTTGGACCAGCCGGCCCTGCCGGACCGCGTAATGAAATAGGTACTCCCCAGCCGTTCACGGTTTTAGGGCCATACAAATAAACACCTTGCCTGTCAAGATAATAATCGCCCACGTTCCCGGTTGCGAGTGGGGGGGGGCCTCCACCTGCGTAAATTCTACTTCCGTTCGCCCCGGCGGGGCCGGTCGGTCCCTGCGGCCCGGCGGGACCTTTTAATGACAGGCCCGTGCCCCATTGGGTTGTTTTCGGCCCATATATAGTGCCATTTGTCAGATCGAGATAATAGGCGCCCGTAACACCAAAGCTTGCGGAAGGAACGGTTGTGCCAGCATATAACGTGTAAGTGCCATTGGTGACCAATGTAGTGATCAGGGAGCCTCCGATAAAAGACTGATTTTGTGGAACGACCTTGGTATCCTTATGGCAGGACGGAAAAATTGACGCCGCAGAAACTAATATGCAAAATTCAAAGATAAACCGTTTCATGATATCATTTGTTGTTGGTGAATTAAAAGATATGATTACTTCGGTTATTTTTCCTCGCGTATATCCTGTTGCCATATCCCCGTTATCTTGCTTACCTCCTGGTAATTATTCAGGTTTACATGATGTTCAAGCATAAACTTGCCAGTTTTCCCGGTTATTGCTACAATTTTAAATTGGCGGGTTTCGTCATTATAAGTACTCAGCGTTGGCAAAGTTGATGACGGATCGGTTTGAATAAAGAAATAGTGAAGTGTCACCTGGCCAACGGCAGTCACATAAACATAATTATCAGTGTAACCAAAGGATGAATCGAACTGATATGGTAGCGGCGCCCATTGATAAGGATTATTTATAGGGCTTGGCGTAAAATACACGATCACCAAACCACTGTCGAGCAAACCTTGCGTGATGGCGTTATTTTGACGGACATAGTAACGGGTGAAATACTCGGTGTAGCTGCCGGCACTTGTTTCAAAAACATATTGCGAATTCCAAAGCCAATCGCTGCCCTTCAAGGTGAAAACGTCTGTTTTAACGTTGGCGCCTCCCCCGGCAGGGCCTTGTGGTCCCTGTGGCCCCGCAGGCCCTGCAGGCCCTGTAAAGCTGATTGGCGTGCCCCAGCCACTGGCTGATTTTGGGCCATAAAGCAAGTAATTCGTTTTGTCAAAGTAATAATCGGTTAATGTGCCAAGTGATGGGTCCGGAACGCCGGTGCCGCTGTATATTTGGCTTCCCGCTTTGCCGGCAGCTCCCGTGGATCCGGTAGATCCGGTAGGACCTTTCAGGGAATATCCTCTACCCCAACTGGTTGCGGTTCTTGGACCATAAATCAAGCCATTAGCCACATCGAGATAATAATCACCCACTGCGCCAAAGGTTAAGTTGGGAAGAACGTTCCCTATATACATTAATGCGCCGGTAGGTGTTACCAGCATGGTAGTAAATGTTTGGTTACCAAAATTATTCGGCTTGACGCTGGCGCTTTTATTACATGACGTAATAATTATCACAGCTGAAAATGCAATTAAAAGATAGAGTGTAAGTCGTTTCATGATTTTGTTTTGATTTGCTGTTATGTTATTTTACTGAAAGACACATTTAGTTAAGATATCCCAATAGCTTAATGCTAAAACCATTTGATGATCAGGATTTTATCCGGCAAAGTTAACTTACTGATCGCTCGAAATAAATCGCATAAACATGTGATTTTTGAAAGTGCCCGATCGGTGGTTGTTAAGAAAAGCCGGCGCGGAAACCACCACGCCGGCTAACCAAACCAATTAACTAACTATTATTTTGACACTTGTTATTTACCGGATATTTGTTGCGGGGTTAACCACCGCAGGTTGTAAACCACGATAACCGGTCAACTAACACATTACAAATCACGCTAATAAATGCGGGTTTGCTATACGTGACGCTACGTAATCGCTTTGCGGGAAATACTTAAAGTTGAGGTGAATTTGAGAAAAAGGGCGTACTAACTGAGTTTGGGCGAAACTCTTACGATGGAAATTACTACCCGATATCCTTCCGGATCCTCAAACGTGATTCCGTTTTTTTCCCAATAAGGATTGGTTGGTTTAACTTGTTTTACGTGGTTTTTAACAAATCTCGTCTTCATCGCGCCAAATTCCTCAAGCGATGAAGCATAAAAAACCAGCAGGTCGTCATCATCAGCATGATGTGCGGGGGGAGTGTGAGATACCGTAAATTCCAGATGCCAGCTTTGGCCGGGCATTCCCATAAAAACGCCATTATAACCATGATGGTCCCTAAATTCGCCCAGAACTTTCAAACCTAAAATTCGGCCATAAAAATCAATGACCTGGTTTAGATCGGTGGTGTGCCTGGCAATTCTGAACTTCATGTTAAAAGCTGGGTATATCGCAGTTGTTCGAGGCCTAATTTAGTAAATTCCGTTTGGATGGCAATAGGACACGATTGTGTGATAGATTCCATTTGTTATCGTGCACACCAACGCTACAAATTCTTTTAATCTTGCGCTGTCGAAGGAAACACACCATCTCGCACAAGTGTGTGACACAGGCACTATCCCTAAAATCTACTTTAAGATTTGTAAAAAATAAGATAGAAACGATTCATCTTTGAAAAATAATTGTCAATTGTACATTTTAAGATATACCTTTAGCGAACCAATTAAAAATAAGATGTCAAAACTTACCCGGATTATAAATCGCTGTAATATAATAGGTACAGCTTTGACCATTGCAGCGGGCCTTTTCTGCACAACTGGATTACATGCGCAAGACAGATTTAAGCCGAAACCTCCCGGCGTTCCGTCTGAACTACAGGTTACACCTTATAAAACCACTATGATTGCCGATGGGAAAGACCGGGCATTGATCAGTCTGAAAATAATTGACAGCAAGGGCGACACCCTTCCTAATGCGCAAATACCAGTAAGCATACATGTGCGTGGCGATGCTAAAATTGTTAATATTACGGACGCCGGCAATTTCAGCAGTCTGACGCATACCGACAGCACGTGGCAGGTGAATGTGCATGGCAGCTGCAGACTGATATTACAGGCCGGACGCAGTTTGGGAAGAATAAAATTGGATGCAAAAGCTGACGGCCTGTTTACCGGATCGACGGAGATACACACCGTGCAGCCGGGTATCGCTCACGCTGTCACTACCGAAAAATATAAACCCAGGAAAACAAACGATAAAATTTTGGGCGCCGACATTTCCTTTTTGCCCCAAATGGAGGCGCGGGGAACGAAATTTTATGATAACGACCAGCAGGGCGACGCGCTGGACATTATGAAAGCACACGGTTTTAATTATATCCGTTTGCGGATATTTGTCAACCCGGAAAATCCAAAGGGTTACTCGCCTAAGCAAGGTTTTTGCGACCTGGCGCATACCGAAGCAATGGCTAAACGCATCAAAGCGGCGGGCATGAAGTTCCTGCTGGATTTTCACTACAGCGATTACTGGGCCGATCCGCAGCAGCAAAACAAACCAAAAGCATGGGAAGGCGAGGATTTTACCGCCCTAAAAAAGTCGCTTTATGACTACACGGTCAGCGTGATGCAGCAGCTAAAAGCTCAGGGCACTACGCCGGACATGGTGCAGGTAGGCAATGAGATTAACCACGGTATGGTATGGCCGGAAGGTGCCATCAATAACCTGGATAGCCTGGCACAATTAATTTATGAGGGGGTTAAAGGGGTGAAGGCTGTAAATCCCGACACTTATATTATGCTGCATATCGCCTTGGGAGGGCAAAACGCCGAGGCACGCTTCTTTTTGGATAACATGGCGAAACGCAATGTGCCATTTGATATAATTGGCCTTTCCTATTACCCTAAATGGCATGGCACACTTACTGATCTGAAAAATAATATGGCCGACCTGGCTAAACGTTACCCGCAGCAGGTGATGGTTGCCGAATATTCTCAGCTTAAACGGGAGGTGAACAATATCGCGTTCAACGTTCCGTACGGCAAAGCGGTCGGCTCATTTATCTGGGAACCATTGAACAGTTGGGAAGGCATTTTTGACCGCCAGGGTAAGGCGAATGATTATATGAACGTGGTTTACCCGGAGATAGCGAAGAAATACGTAAAATAAGTTTTTAAGTGGCCGCTTCTGTGGCTTTTTTGGCGCAAGACGCGAGGATTAATTTTTTAAGCAGATCATAACAAAAAAGGCCTTACGCCCCAAATTTGTTTTCCAGGTGCCTCATTGTATTTCTGATCATGCTTTCAAGTACGCCCATGTCTATATCACTCACTTTTTTAACATAAAGGCAGCCTTTACCAGCTTTGTGTTTACCTAATTTCTCAAGTAATGCATGCTGCCCCTCAGCTCCGGCTAAAACGTACAACGATATCTTACCCTTACGCGGCGAGAACCCCACCCTGCAAATATTGCCTTCGTGCCCGCTGGCGTACTTATAATGATATTGTCCGAAGCCGATAATTGCCGTACCCCACATTTTAGGTTTTTCGCCGGTAACTTTCTCCATCAGGTTGATCAGTTTATAACAATCTTTCCTGGTATCTTCATCTGTTTGGGTTAAAAAATCATCCACCGACACTTCGTTCGGTTTGGTTTTCATTTCGGCCATAGCAATAATTTTATAAAGCAGGTTAATCTTGGTATTCCAAATCTACTTAAAATTTATTTCGGCTACAGCAAACTTTGACGGAAAACCATTTAGGTAAAACCCTTACATTTTTTTGTGGTTATATTTATTGATCATATAAATTTATGGTCTACAGGGTAAGGGTTTAACGGCGTAGGTTTAGTGCATACTCTGCTGAAATTGAGTCCGGCGGTTCAGCCCATCGGCCTGATTTTATATTTTTAATAGTGCTTTAATAAAAAAGGAGCATAAATGAGCCTGTTGGATTATTTTAAAAAAAGGGATTTTAAAAAAACCAGTGAGCCAAAAAGTGGAAAAAGCAACGCCAAAACGCTGGCGTTTGTGGTGCAGCGCCATCATGCGTCACATTTACATTACGATTTCAGGCTGGAGTTGGATGGCGTACTGAAAAGCTGGGCTGTGCCAAAAGGCCCCTCGATGAACCCGAATGACAAACGTCTTGCCATGATGGTAGAAGATCATCCTTATGATTACCGTAATTTTGAAGGCATCATACCAAATGGCAATTACGGCGCCGGCGTGGTGTTGATATGGGACAAAGGAACTTATACCTCGCTGGCCGATGACAGGAAAGACGATGTGAAAACCCTGAAAGCGGGTTTGAAATCGGGCAATTTAAAATTTAAACTCGACGGCGATATTTTAAAGGGCGAATTTGCGCTGGTAAAGTTACATAGCGATGAAGACAATTCCTGGCTGCTGATCAAACACCGGGATGAATATGCGGTTGACGACTTTAACAGTGAAGATTTGGTGCCTGAGAAAATAAAGGCCATGAAGAACAACAAAAGCGGTGATGCCAAATCGCTGCCTTCGGTGAAGGAAATTGAGGCTGAAAAAAAAAGTCCGGGAAAAAGAGGTAATGAGGATGAACCCGCGGAGGAGGCACTAACCCACGCGCCATACAAACCCATGATGGCGAAATTGGAAAGTAAAGTTTTTGACGATAACGATTGGATTTACGAACGCAAATTGGATGGCTACCGGGCCATTGGGTACACCGGCCCTAAAGCAAGGCTCATCTCGCGAAACGACATCGATTTCAGCCACGACTATCAAAAAATTACCGATGCGCTTAAGAAAATTCATCAAAAAGCAATCCTGGACGGAGAACTGGTGATAGAAGATGAAAACGGCAGAAGTAGTTTTCAAAACATCCAGAATTATAAAAAGGAAACCAGGGGCCTGAACTTAAAATATTATGTGTTCGACTTGCTCAACCTGGATGGACATGATCTTCGCGGAATGGAGTTGATCAAGCGTAAGCAGCTTTTAAAAACTTTTTTAACATCTGTGGGTTTGCCTGATGTTATTTATAACGATCATATTGCCGGCAAGGGGAAAAGCCTGCTGGAGAAGGCAAAAAAAGAAGGCTGGGAAGGAATAATCGGCAAAGACGCGAACAGTTTTTACAATAGCGGCAAGCGCAGCGACCGATGGCTTAAATTCAAATTGCAAAATTCGCAGGAGGCTATTATTTGCGGGTATACCGCGCCGGCCGGTTCGCGGAAGTACTTCGGATCGCTCATTCTCGGTATAAAGCCCGGCAAAAAAATACAATATATTGGCAATTGCGGTACCGGTTTTAACGATGAGGGAATAGTGGAGCTTTATGCTAAAATGCAGCCGCTTGAAACCGACAAAAAACCGTTTGACGAAAAGATAAGCCGGAGGAATAAGGTTACCTGGTTAGAACCAAAACTAGTATGCGAGGTGTGGTATTCGGAATGGACGGCCGACAAACACTTGCGTCATCCCGTTTTTAAGGGCTTACGCGAGGACAAAGACTCTAAAAACGTGGTTATGGAGACACCTGATAAACAACTTGCTGACGAGGAAATCATTACCGTTGGTGATAGCACATTAAAAATGACCCACCTGAACAAGATCTTCTGGAAGGAAGAAGGGATCACCAAGGGGCAGTTAGTTAATTATTACCGGGAAATGGCGGATTGGATAACTCCTTATTTAAAGGATAAACCTATATCCATGCGTCGGCAACCCAACGGAATTGATGACCCGGGATTTTTTCAAAAAGATACCAGCGAAGCTCATCTGCCTGATTTTATAAAAACTGAGCCGCTACATTCAGAAAGCAATGATAAGGACATTCGTTATATTATCGGTGACGATGAAGCAACGCTGCTATACATGGTCAATTTGGGATGTATCGAGATTAACCCCTGGCTAAGCTCCTACAAAACGCCTGAAAACCCGGATTATGTAGTGATCGATCTTGATCCGCATGATGTGCCCTTCAGCCATGCTGTTGATGCCGCCCTCAAAACCAAAGAGATATTTGACCTGATGAAGCTAAAATGTTTTATAAAAACCTCCGGCTCAAAGGGCCTTCATATTTACTGTTATCTCGGCGCAAAGTATGATTATGACCTGGTTAAGCTGTTTGCAGAGTATACAGCCAACCGGATACACGACGAACTGCCTAACACAACAAGCGTGGAAAGAAGCCCCGCCAAACGCCCAAACAGGGTATACATTGATTTTTTGCAGAACCGCCGCGGACAAACCGTTGCGTGCCCCTATTCAGTCAGGCCTAAACCAGGCGCAACTGTTTCGACACCGCTTCACTGGAGTGAGGTTACCCACAAACTTAAACTTTCGGACTATACTATCTTTAATACAAAGGATAGGGTGCAAATGATTGATGATCCCTGGAAAAAACTGACGCAAACCACCGCTGACCTGAAGGAAGCGCTTGAGTTATTAAAGGCATAAAATGACCACTCACAGTCCCAGCCATTTTTTACGCACTGCCAATTGCTGGGGGGTAGGCGAGGGTAGTTCTTCAACCTTATAATTCACACGCGGGTTCCGGAGCAAGGTGACTGATAGCGTGATCGGCAAATTGTCACGTATTACAGCCACGCTCACCTTATCGCCGGTTTTTTTTCCGTTTAACATCGTTGCCGGGTCGGTTATGGCACCATCGACAGACACCAGCTCATCATTCACGTTTATACCGTCAATCCACCCGGCGCTGCCGCGCAACACACTTGTTACCACTTTTTTGCCATTGTTGTTGCCAAGGATTATGCCCAGCGTTGGCTCGTTGCTGTTAGCCAACTCGTCGGTAATTTTATAACCGGCATAGCCAAGATATTTGGCATAATCTATCCGTTCGAGGCCGTAAACATAATCCTTGTAAAAATTATCCAGCTTTTTGCCTGCAAATTTTTCCAACCCCCGCTTGAACTCAGCATCAGTATAGCCACGTTTTTTTGTTTTATAATAGGTATTGTACATGTACCGCATCACATCGTCAAGGCAATATTTGGCTTTTGAACCGTTGATGATCTCCAGGTTTAGCAGCGTGGCCATTTCCGCTCCCTTATCATAATACGAAATAGTTGAATTGACCGAATTTTCATTAGGCCGGTAGGCTTTTATCCACGAATCGTAGCTTGCTTCAGCTAAGGGCTGTATCCTTTCGCCGGGCGTGTTGGTCAAAGTATTGATCTCATTGGCTACCGTGGCCAGATAAATTTCAGGCGTTATCAAATTGGCATGGCGCAGAATCAAATTCTGGTAATAAGCCGTAAAACCCTCGGCGATCCACAAATCAGTTGTGTAATTTTCATTGTCATAATCGAACGGCCCAAGCGCTATCGGGCGCAGGCGTTTCACATTCCACAAGTGGAAGTGCTCATGGGCTACAAGGCCTAAAAAGTTCCTGTACCCCGCCTCGGAAGCGTAATTATCCCGCGAAGCGCCGAGGGTAGTCGAACTTAAATGTTCAAGGCCGCCGCCGCCCCTGAAATAATGGTGTACAATAAAAACATAATGCTTGTTAGGGTTTTCGCCAAAAACAGCTGTTTCCTGTTCAACAATTTTGGCCATATCCACTTTAAGCTTTTCCTTATCGTAATTGCCGCCGCCAACCATGCACACTTCGTATTTTACACCGGTCGCATCGAAGCCAAAAACATCCTGGTTGCCTACCTCAATCGGCGAGTCGAATAAAATGTCGTAATTGGGCGCATGACGCACAAACGGATCGTTATTCACCATATCCAAACTGGTTGAAACTTTTGTCCATCCTTTATATGGAATGATGTGAATGGTTGATGGCTGATGCAGCATTTTATCAGGATAAATAAAAATGCCGGTCGTGGAAAGAAAGCCATGACCGGCATCTATAAAACTGGTACGCACCGATATCTCGAAGCAATAAACGCGGTATTTTACCGTAACCGCCTGCAGGCCTTTGGTGTTAAGGCGCCACCAGTTTTTCCGGGTTTTTGAAATAGCCAGTTGTTTGCCATTAGCTGAAGCGCTGAATGATTCGATATTTTTTGAGAACTCCCTGACCAGGTAGGAGCCGGGGGTCCACACAGGCATTTTCAAAACAAGAAAATTTTGCTGCAAGCCGGTAATATTCATTTCAATATCGGCATAATGGGCCTGCGCTTCCGGAAAAGTAACGGTATAATTAATTTTTACGGCGCCTTCCGCTCCGCTCAAATTCACATTCATCATAAATAAAAGTAATAAAATAACGGGGGCTAACTTAGTGGTTTTCATGAAAGCAGGCAGTCTTGGTTGAAATAATTTATCGATCTCATTTCGCTCATGCGATTTGCGAACGGGCAATTTAGAAAAATTTTAGCGCCACAACGGCAAACTATTGTAACATGAGTGTTGCCTGGGGTTAAGTCTATCGGTCGCAAATAAATATTTGCTGCCAGGTAATTATCCGGGTCAATCGCATTTAAAATACAACGGCTAAATATGGCGCCGGATGGCTTGTCCAATTGTTCAGCTATTGCGGCAAAGCGTGATAATTTTAAAAAGTGGCAGTATTAATTTAAAACGTAATTTCCCTGACTATTAACTAAAAGAATTTCATAAATTGCCTGAAAAAGTTATTTTTGAAGTCCAATGGCCAGTTGCTTTAAAACCTGTTTGCTGATAGACGACAATTACATCGATAACTTTGTAACGCGTAAGATTTTGGAGGGAGGAAACTTTGCCGAGAAGATAATTGTTGTGCGTTCGGCAACCGAGGCGATAAATGAACTGCGTGCCGGGAATATGAAGCCGGATGTCATTTTTCTTGACGTACGCATGCCGATGATGGGGGGATTTGAGTTTTTGGAGGAGTATGATAAGATCGTTAATATAGACAAAGAAGGGGTTAAAATATTCATGTTATCATCTTCTCTTGATCCGCTTGACCTTAGAAAATCCACCGATAATAAATATATTACGCAATTCATTCATAAGCCTTTAACTCAAAAAGCCCTCGAAGAACTTTGTCCATGATCCTGGTAGCTGATAGCGGGTCGTCAAAAACTGACTGGTTGCTTCGGCTTTCAAGTGATGAAGAAAAGCAATTCAGAACAGCCGGGCTTAATCCCTATTTCCTGGGAGAAAAAGAGATCGTAAAAATATTGCAGGAACAGGCCGCTGATCTGATCGCTTACGGCAAGGACATTAATGAGATTTATTTTTTTGGCGCCGGCTGCTCCAGCCCCGACAGGCACGAGATCCTATCAAATGCACTTAGCCAGCTATTTCCGAAATCTTATATTAGTATAGATAGCGACTTGCTCGGCAGCGCCTACGCTACTTGCGGCCTCGAGAAAGGGTTGTGCTGTGTTCTGGGGACCGGCTCAAATATCTCGTATTTCGATGGGGGCGATATTCATGCCGGGCAACACGGTTTAGGATATGTTTTGGGCGATGAAGGGTCGGGCACCTGGTTTGGCAAGGCATTGATCACCGATTTTTTATACGGAAATATGCCGGCGGAGATCAGTAAAAAATTTAATGGACAATATCACCTGAATAAAGAGGTTGTAATAAAAAATGTATACCAAACCTCCAACCCCAATGCTTACCTGGCATCGTTCAGTAAATTTTTGTTTGAAATAAGAACATCGGGATATGCGCAAAAACTGCTTAGGGAGGGCTTAAAGGAATTTGTTGATACCAATATCAAATCATTTCCTCAATACCACCGGTATAAATGTCATTTTGTTGGCTCAATCGCATACGTGTTTGCTGATGAATTAAAAATGGTATGCGAAGAAAACGGGGTCCATGTAGGTAAGATCATCCGGCAACCGATACATGACCTCATGGCGTTTATTATCAGTCGGGAAGGGGATGTTGCTTAGACTATTTGCTTTGTAATTTTAAAAGTTTGCGTCCGAAGAATTTGCTGATGATAACAAATGCTATTCCAAGCAAAGCCAGCAAGCTTCCGGCCCTGGCAATATAGTCGCCATGCAATACATAAAAGGTAACATCTGAGTTCAGGTTGATATCCTGTTTAATGGCTGTCCTGGTCCACCATTTGGTTTGCTGCACTACGTCCCCGCGTTGGTTAATAAATGCTGAAATACCGGTGTTAGCCGACTGACATACCCAACGCCGGGTTTCGATAGCGCGTAATTTGGCAAAGGCCAGGTGCTGATCCTTGCCGGGGGTATTTTCCCACCAGCCATCGTTAGTAATAACAGCTATAAATTGTGATCCTTGTTTCACAGATCGTGCTATCCACTCGCCCCAAATCGAGTCATAACAAATAGCCGGGGAAACGCCTATCCCGCTTTGCGAATAAAATACGCCAGGATCTTTTTGCGGCGTATAGCTGCCGGTCGCGCCGCCAAGGTGGGCAAACACGGGCTTCATAAACGATAAAGCGTTACCAAACGGCATTTCCTCAGCGCCGGGCACCAGCTTTGATTTATGGTAAAACTGTACCTCGGCCGAGTTCTCGATATTTACGGCAGCGTTAAAGCGATCGTAATATAACCTGCCCTCCGGATCGTAAGTAGCTGTGGAGGTTGCGTGCGTAGGATAAAGTTTATAAGTCTCGACGCCGGTTAGCAGGTTCCCGTTTTTGTATTTGTTCAAAAAGTGTTGTAACAGCAAAAAATAATTGTTTGATCTGATTTGATCCTCGTTAATCGCATCCGGTATGGCCGTTTCCGGCCAAATAAAAAACTCAGTATTTTTTTGACCGATGGAATCCGACAGGTGTGCCAAAATACCCAATTGCTGGCTGGCCGGCATTGAGTTTTCTTTCATGTAGGGGTCGATGTTTGGCTGGACAACTACGATGTTGGATGGGTTTCGCTGTTCCCGGTAGTTACAATAGCTATATAACGAGATGGATAATGGCACAATAAGAACGATCACAAAGGCTGAAATGAGCGCTAAACGCTGTTTTTGGCGTTGCCCTTCTTTAATACCCGTATAAAGCAAAAAAAGTAAAATGTTTAAACCCCAAATCCAAAGCGTACCGCCATACACACCTGTGTAAGCGTACCACTGTATCCATTGATGCGAAATGGCAAAGCCGTTGCCCAGCGTCATCCAGGGAAATGCGAGATCCCAGCTTTGGTGTAAGTATTCATAACCAATCCAGAAACACACGAGCCCGACCAGGCTAAGGTGACGGTTTATTTTAAGCCGCAGGCGATAATATAGCCAGCATGCGGTGGCCATCAGCAACGGACCGAGGGAATAGGGGATAAATGATATAGGCAACGCGACCACCTCGCCCACCATTTTAAGGGCATTATATACCCAAAAAATACAAAGCGTATTCCATACAAAAAAGCCAATAAAAGTAGTTGCAAATATCTTTTTGCCTTTTTTCTTCAGGCCCGAACCGATAATATTTTCAATAGCGATCAGCATCGGCACAAGGCCTACAAAAAGCAGAAAAGTAGTATAATGTGTAGGCGGCCAGGCAATCCAAAGCAAAAGGCCGGAGAATAAAGACAGAAAGATGTTCTTTTTCATTATTGGATGCGGGATTTATTATTTGTGCGGATTTGCCGACATTTTTTGATTAAAGTTTTCTGATTGCCCTTTCGGGATAGAAAGCGAATGCCATTTTTCGCCGGCGATCATTTTGCCGATGAAAACAATTTGGCCAACATGGTAGGGCACATGCGCCAATTGCCTGTTTATCGCGTCGACGACCGAATGCGCTTCACCACGGATGTAAATTTGCCTGGCCCAGTCCTCGTCCGTTATAGATTTCAGCGTATTGAGCATGCAGGCCCAGCCGACATTCCATTTCTCAATTAACTCGCTGCGATTATTAACGACAGGCTCAAACTCTGCGTCCCGATTACGGTTGGTTTTTTCCCCGTCGCTGGTTAAAAAATCTGTCCAGCGCGAAAGCATGTTCCCTGCCAGGTGCTGCACGATCATCGCAATACTATTGCTTTCGCTATTGTATTGCCAAAACAGGCCGCTGTCGTCAATCTGTTGAAACGTCTTTTCGCCCAGCGTTTTGTAGTATTCAAAGCGCTTGATCGCACTGTTCAAGTAAGTTTCCGTGGTTGCCATTTATGCGGGTTTAAATTGTTTTATGCGCCGCTTACACAAATCACAAATTCGCCCTTCATTGGGTGCGTTTCAAAGTAAGCCTTCACTTCAGTCACGGTTCCGCGCACGGTTTCTTCAAACATTTTGGTCAACTCGCGTGATACCGATATCTGCCTTTCTGCGCCGAAAAAGTCAGCCATCTCATCTAGTGTTTTCAATAAACGGTGCGGCGATTCATAAAGTATTATGGTACGTTCCTCATTTGCCAGTGTTTTATACCGTGTTTGACGGCCTTTTTTTGGCGGCAAAAATCCTTCAAAACAAAAACGGTCAGTCGGAAAGCCTGAATTTACCAGGGCAGGTACAAAGGCCGTTGCGCCGGGCAGGCATTCAACATCCAGATCGTTTTTTATCGCTTCGCGGACCAGGTAAAACCCCGGGTCGGAGATTGCGGGCGTCCCGGCATCGGATATTAACGCAACTTTTTTCCCCTCTTTTAAAAAACGAACAATTTCATTGGCGGATTGGTGCTCATTGTGCTGATGGTGCGCATACACTTTTTGATGCACATCAAAATGTTTAAGTAAAGGTGCCGATGTGCGGGTGTCTTCGGCCAGGATAACATCCGCCTCCTTCAAAACACGAACCGCCCTGAAGGTCATGTCTTCCAAATTACCGATAGGGGTGGGGACGAGATAGAGTTTGCCGGTTGAGTTCATAGTTCATTTCATAGTTCATGGCTGTATTTGGATTTCGAAGCAAATGGTCTATGGACAAAAACCAGGGACCATGAACTATGAACCATGAACTAATTATATCTTTGCCAAAAAATAAAATAATGCTGCAAGTTAGTTATATCCGCGAGAACAGGGAAAAGGTTTTGGAACGTTTGGCTGTTAAAAATTTTAAACAGCCTGAATTGATTGACGAGGTGATCGGTCTTGATGACAGCCGCCGTAAAACTCAAAATAATTTGGACAGTATTTCGGCTGAATCTAACGCCGCAGCAAAAAAAATAGGCGAATTGATGCGGGCTGGTAAAAAGGAAGACGCCGAAAGCTTTAAGTCGAAAACCGGCGCGTGGAAGGAAGATATAAAGGTTTTGGGCGATAAATTGACCGCAATCGAAGCCGAACTCCAGCAAAAGCTGGTGCTATTGCCCAACTTGCCGCACAGCACGGTTCCAAAGGGGTTAACGCCCGACGACAACGAAGTGGTTTTGGAAAATGGTGAAAAACCGCACCTGCCGGCAAACGCTCTACCCCATTGGGAACTTGCAGCTAAATATAACCTAATAGACTTTGAACTTGGCGTTAAAATTACGGGCGCCGGTTTCCCCGTTTACAAAAACAAAGGGGCTAAGCTGCAGCGCGCACTAATCAATTATTTTATTGATGAGGCCGAGAAAGCAGGCTATAGCGAGGTTAGCGTTCCGCTGATGGTTAACGAAGCATCGGGCTTTGGCACAGGCCAACTGCCTGACAAGGAGGGACAAATGTATTTTGTAGGCCTTGACAACTTTTACCTTATCCCAACGGCCGAGGTACCAGTTACCAACATTTATCGCGATGTGATTTTAAAAGCGGATGAGCTGCCTGTTAAAAACTGCGGTCATACACCCTGCTTTCGCAGGGAAGCAGGATCTTACGGCGCTCATGTACGCGGCTTAAACCGCTTGCACCAATTTGATAAGGTAGAGATTGTCCAAATAGCTCACCCCGATAAATCATATGAGGCGCTGGAACAAATGAGCCTGCATGTGCAGGGGCTGCTTCAAAATCTGGGTCTGCCTTATCGTGTGCTGCGTTTATGCGGAGGTGATATGGGTTTTACATCGGCGCTCACCTATGATATGGAAACCTGGAGTGCCGCCCAGCAGCGCTGGCTTGAAGTGTCGTCCGTTTCAAACTTCGAAACTTTTCAGAGTAACCGTTTGAAACTGCGTTTTAGGAATACGGAAGGTAAAACACAGTTGCCGCACACGCTGAATGGCAGCGCACTGGCGTTGCCCCGCATTGTTGCCACGTTATTGGAAAATAATCAAACCGAAAACGGCATAAAAATCCCGGAGGTGTTGATCCCCTACACGAAGTTTGATTGGATAAATTAGGATTGGTCAGTTAGAAACGCTCGCCGCCAATTTTATGATAGAGTGGTCTATCATCGAATTTACGGAATGCAAAACACCATGATGCTTATGATTCTTGAGAAGGTCGTCACGGTAAATGAATTGGTCGACACCAAGTACCTTAAGTAAGCTGTCGGTTTTTTCGCTGTGATCCGTTTTAAAACAATGAATGCGTATTTTATTGTAGAACTTGTTTGCCCGAATACGGCGGAGTATTTTCTCCATCTCTTTTGACCCGACAAAATCGTGATCAAAAATCAGCAATTCCGGATTGAACTCGAAAATTAAAGGGAAAAGACTGCCCAAAACATCTATGCGCTTTACATTGGAGTTGTGATGAATTAACTGCTCCGGAAAAATTTCAGGGGCAACCAGGATTACCTTCTTCGAGCGCATACGTATCATTTAAATTAAACGGGATGACTAAAGATATATGCAAAATTTCATTTTGTCAAGTGCTTATTAATCAATTAGAAAGAAAATAAAAACTTAATATTATTTTAATCTTACTGACGAAAATTTGCCCAAATACATTGTTCCAAAATAATTAATTAATTAAAAGGAAAGTTTATTAAGAAAAAATAATTTCTGCATGACAGTTTGTATCCTGTGGGAAGTTTAAAAATGATTGAAATTGTTTTGTAACAAAAATTTTAGATAAGAAAAATCGAAAATTCTTCGCGAAACCCTCCTTTTTTTATCAAAATTTTAACGCGCTATGTGTGCGATTTGAATATTCTTTTAAAAACCAGCGCAAGTAACTGGCGTCGGGCAGATATCTCCGTATAAGGTTTTGTTAAATTATTGTTTCGTAATAATCAAATCATTTTCAAGTGTCGCTCCCGCCCCTTTCGAAAAATTGAGTAATGGGACATGATGACCAATACGTAAGCTCAGATCAAGATGATTTGGTGTGAACGGAATGAAAGCCCCGGATGTCTGCCGGCAGCCATTTTTGAAATAAATAACCGGTCGAAAAATGCTTTGATCCTGCCCAGCATATTTTGACGCGCAGGCAATACCGATCTGAGGTCAGGGCTTTTCCCGGGGGTGACCGGAGTGTCGCCGGACTCGTTGATATCCTGCATCAGGATACTCTCGCGAATCACCTTTTCACGCAATTCGGGGTCCCGGTTTACAATATCATCCAGTTCAGTGAGTTCATTAAAGGTCGCTTTCCCACTTTTTTGTCGTTTAATGAGAATGTCAAAACGATCTTGTATAAATGTGCGGCGTTCAGGTTGTTTTCGTTGTGTCATTGTAACCTCCTTATTACATGTGGCTTGGCAAATGGTGTGCCGGTGGATTAATGCATTGATTTATAGGCGATTGATTTTTACTGTGCTGGTAATGTGCATCATTTTGATACACCTTATGTTCGCTTTCGCGCGCTGTATCGCCCCTGGCTGCCTATTTTTATTAAATTTGCTTATGACATATATATACAGGATGCGAATCTGCCTGGCCATTTTTACCGTGGCGGTTGTTTTGGCGGGTTGTAAAAACAATAACCAGGGAAATTCAATTACCGGCGCCGAAATAAAAAGCCATATCGCCGTTTTGGCCGACGATTCGCTCCAGGGCCGTAAGCCGTTTACCCCGGGCGAGGTTAAGGCCATCAACTATATTTCTTCGGAATTTAAAAAAGAAGGGCTTGAACCCGGTAACAACGGGAGCTATTTCCAGGACGTGCCAATGGTTGAAGTTACCAGCATGCCCGCAGCAGGCTTAACCGTATCCGGCGGTAAAACCAATATCAGCCTCGATTATTTAACTGATTTTGTGGCGTCGACCCGGCAGGAGTTACCGGAGGTTCAGCTAAATAATTCGCCGCTTGTTTTTGCAGGGTATGGCGTTGTCGCTCCCGAATATCATTGGAATGATTATGCCGGCCTTGATGTTAAAGGTAAAACCGTAATAGTGCTGGTGAATGATCCGGGTTTTAAATCCGGTGAGCGCAACTTATTTAAAGGGGATACCATGACTTACTATGGTCGCTGGACTTATAAGTATGAAGAAGCTGCCCGGCAAGGCGCCGCCGGGGTGATCATTGTTCATCAAACTGAGCCGGCCAGCTATCCCTGGAGCGTGGTGAGCAATAGCTTTACAGGGGCTAAATTGTACCTGCAGCAAAACGACAAACATTTATCGCGGTGCAAGCTGGAGGGCTGGATGACAGAGGACGCCGCCAAAAAGATATTCGCTGCTGCCGGCATAACCGGCGATTTCCGTGCCATCGCCAGAAAAAGAGATTTTAAGGCCATCCCGCTAAACATGGGTGCCACCATCACTATAAATAATAAATTGAAATACTCTACGTCTCATAATGTAATTGCGATGCTGAAGGGTAAAACACGGCCTGCTGAAGTTATCTTGTACACAGCCCATTGGGACCACCTGGGCGTAGGTAAGCCTGATGCCAGGGGCGACAGTATTTACAACGGCGCGGTTGACAATGCCAGCGGGGTAGCAGCTATTTTAAGCGAGGCCCGCCGCTTTGCAGAACTCAAAGACCGGCCGGAGCGAACGATTGTGTTTTTGGCGGTCACTGCAGAGGAGCAAGGCCTGTTGGGGTCAGAGTATTACGCTACGCACCCTGTTTTCCCGCTTAATAAAACAGTTGCTGACCTGAATATGGATGCCTTAGGAGATTACGGCGAAACCAATGATTTCGCCATAACCGGCAAAGGCCAGAACGACCTGGAAGATTATGTGGAGGAATTTGCCAAACAGGACGACAAAAAGGTAACTGGTGATAAAAACCCGGGCGCCGGCGGCTACTACCGGTCCGACCATTTTAATTTTGCCAAGGTTGGGGTGCCTGCGCTGGATATTAATAACGGCGCTGAAAGTAGTTTGCATGGCGAAGCCTGGGGCAAGGCCAAACAAAAAGAATACGGCGACCATCACTATCACCAGCCATCCGATAATTATTCCGCAAGCATGGATGCCGATGGCATGGCCCAAGTGGCGAACCTGTTGTTTAGTGTTGGCTATAAGTTAGCGGGCGAGACTACTTTCCCTGGCTGGAAAGCGGGATCGGAGTTTAAGGCAATAAGGGAAAAATCAATGGGAGAATAAGCTGAAAGCTTAAAGACCAAAGCAAAAAGCTGACCACTGCGCACTTTAGTCTCCTGACTTTAACCTTCTTCGTCCGTCAAAGCTTTATAGGCGGCGGATCACCTCAAAATAAAAAATCCACCCGAAATACAAGGTGGATTTTTTCGTAATATATGATGGAGTTGCTGAATACCCCTTAGTTGGTGGCCCTGGCAATATGATAACATTCATAGGCCAAATGCCTGTTATAATCGTTGGCGATGCTTTTGTAAGTCAGCAGGTCAACCAATGTTCCGACCCCCAGGAAACCTCCTGTTATCAAGTAGAGGAAACCTAAAATATAATGCCCGGTCATAAATCGTTGCAGGCCTGCCAGTCCCAAAAAGCCTAATAAAGTGGCCAATAAAACATCGTTCGGGTTTTTGCGGCGGCTGTTATAAACCAGCATAAACGTTTGCATTTGGTTTTGGCTTAGCCCCGCCGAGGCATGGTGCACGAAGCTGTATTCGTCCATGGTCATCCCTGCAAATCCGTAGTAGCTATCCTGGTAAGCATCCATTTTATTTCAGTTTTACGTTTCCTTTTGTTTACTGATGTAAAATTAACGCGGATATAAAAAAACACAACCCGAAATAGGTTAGCGGCTAAAACAAGTCGGTGAGCGGAGGGATTTTGGCGGCGAAAACGAATGCCCGCGTTGTGGGCGACCATCTGAACATTTTATTTTTAGCACTAAAAACTTTAGTGTTCAACTGTTCAACCGGGTTGGAAATTGAACGCTTTGAACACTTTGAACACCATTGCCAATTTTTCAAAGTGCTGAAAATGAATAGTTTAACGTTTTATCGAAATCAATTTCCAACCAAAAGGTGTTCAACGCCTGAACAACAAATTGAACACTTTTACAGCGTCTGTCACTGGAATAAATTGACATTTTTGGCAATCGCTGCTGCAGCGAACCTATTATGAGTCAGCTCATTACGGACAAATAATCAAAAGGAAAGTTTCATTCATGCCTGATCGCCGGTAAAACACGCCTTAAAGCCAATCGAAACGCTTGCGAAATGCTTTCAAAACGTATACAAACGGCATCGAAAAAAAAATTCAGGTGTCAAAAAACGTTCATTTTTGAACACCGGTTGAACGGACCAAATTTCTCTTCGAGAGGCATATTTTTATAAAAATTTAAAAAATGCACTGCTTTTTAATTTCCCTCAATTTCCGTGGCGACCGTCCAAAATAAATTATAGTTATATTTGTTTTACAAAATGACTCATGGAAGAATTAGTAATTAAAGTAAAGGATGAAAAGGAATCGTCCTTCCTTAAGGATTTGCTGAAGAAGTTAAAAATTAAATTTGAGTCCGTAAATGTAGATGACGCGCCTGGCGGGGAACATGTTAGGCAAACCGTACTTAACGGACAAAAGGCTTACAGGGAGGGTGAAATGGACGAATTTAAGGAAATCGACCCGAAGGCCCTGTGGAAATAATTTATCGACTTATTTTTTATAAGGAGGCACAGAAGGATATAACGCACTGGCGGAGGTCGGGTAATAAACAGGCAATAAAGAAGATTCTGATATTGTTGAAGCTTTACAAAAAAACCCTTTTAGCAAAAGCCCCGGTGATCCTGAGAAATTAAAATATACTGAAGGTTACTCGAGACGGATAGATAAGAAAAACAGAATTACGTACGAAATTAATGATATTGCTAAGGAGGTTATTATTTTTAGCATGCGCGGACATTACGACGACAAGTAAGATCAGAACCCGTACTCCCGCTCCACCTTACAAATCCTCACCTTATACTGCGTGTACCAATTCTCGCGCCCGATTTTTTGAGCGAAAAGGTGCCGCTCATTGGCTTTCCAGTTTTTAATATCCTCCGGCGAACGCCAGTAGGAGACGGTGATGCCCAGCTCATCCCTGGCTGATTCAAATCCCAGGTAGCCCGGCTGCTGTTTAGCCAGTTCAAACATTTCATCGGCCATGGCGCCGTAGCCATTGTCGCCTTCGGTGCGCAGCGAGGTAAAGATCACTGCATAATAGGGCAGTTCGGGAGTTTCAGCTATCATTGAGAATGTGCGAATGTGCAAATATGCAGATGTGCAAATTATTTATTCCAAATGCCTTTCGGCCAGTGTTTGTTCAAATTTCAACGAAATTTTCTATCTGCACATCCGCACATCCGCACATCAATATCAAGTGCCAAATTCCGGTGTCGTCACCTCACTCTCTTCAAACTCATAGTCTGTCAGCGGCGGGCAGCTACAGATCAGCGTCCTGTCGCCATAAGTATCATTCACGCGACCAACGGATGGCCAAAATTTATAGGTTGCTACGTAAGGCAGCGGGAAGGCCGCTTTTTGTCGCGTATATGGGCGCGCCCATTCGTTAGCGGTAATTACCGCCGCAGTATGCGGTGCGTTTTTAAGCGGGTTGTCGGCTTTATCTGACAGGCCTTTTTCCACACTGTCAATTTCATGACGGATGGAGATCATCGCATCGCAAAAACGGTCCAGCTCATGTTTCGGTTCCGATTCTGTCGGTTCAACCATCACTGTGCCGGCAACCGGGAAGGATACAGTGGGCGCGTGGAAGCCATAATCCATCAGGCGTTTGGCAATATCCGTCACCTCGATGCCGAAGTTTTTAAAGGCACGGCAATCCAGTATCATTTCGTGCGCGCACCGGCCATGCACGCCGGTATACAAAACAGGGTAATGGTGCTGCAAGCGCGTTTTGATATAGTTGGCGTTTAATATCGCATAGCGCGTTGCATCGGTCAATCCGTCGCCGCCCATCATGGCGATGTAAGCATGCGAGATAATCAGGATAGAGGCCGATCCCCAGGGCGCCGCCGATACCGCATGGATGGATTTGCCCCGGTCGATATCAACCACCGCATGTCCCGGCAAATAGGGGACAAGGTGTTTGGCTACGCCGATAGGGCCCATGCCGGGGCCGCCCCCGCCATGAGGGATGCAAAAGGTTTTATGCAAATTAAGGTGGCAAACATCAGCGCCGATATTGGCGGGGCTGGTTAAGCCAACCTGGGCATTCATGTTGGCGCCGTCCATGTATACCTGGCCCCCGTTTTCGTGAATCACCCGGCAAATCTCGATGATCGACTCCTCGAACACACCATGAGTGGATGGATAGGTTACCATCAGGCACGAAAGCTCGTTTTTATATTGTTCCGCCTTGGATTTCAGGTCGGCCAGGTCGATGTTTCCATTGTCGTCGCATTTAACCACTACGATCTTCATCCCGGCCATTGCCGCTGAGGCAGGGTTGGTGCCGTGTGCCGACGAAGGGATCAGCGCGACATTCCGGTGGCCTTCACCCCGATCCATATGATAAGCACGGATCACCATCAGGCCTGCGTATTCGCCCTGGGCGCCGGCGTTGGGCTGCAGGCTCATGGCGGCAAAACCCGTGATCTCGCACAGCCAATTATTCAGCTCGTCAAAAACTTGCATATAACCACCCACCTGGTCGGTGGGAGCAAAGGGATGCATTTTACTGAAATGCGCCCAGGTTACCGGTACCATTTCGGTGGTCGCGTTCAGCTTCATGGTGCATGATCCAAGGGCGATCATCGAGTGGCACAGCGAAAGGTCTTTAGTTTCCAGCGATTTGATATACCGCAGCATTTCGTGCTCCGAATGATGCGAGTTGAACAATGCGTGGGTTAAATATGCCGACGTGCGCTGTAAGCCTTCAGGTATAGTAGTCGCAATATTTTGTTTTAGCCCCTCAAAATCAATATCGTTCAGCGATTTGCCTTTTACCCTGGCAAAAAAGCGCACGATAGTTTTAATATCTTCGGGGGATGTAGTCTCATCTATCGAAATGGTCACTTCCGAACCTTTGTAGTGGAAATTCATTTCGTTATTGATCGCTTCGGCATGGATCGGCCCTGCAAGGTTTCCCAAATCAAATTTCAGCGTATCAAAATAGACCTCGTTCAACTGATCAAAGCCCAGCTGTTTTAGCGAATCGGAAAGTAAAACGGCCAGTCCATGGATCCTTTCAGCGATCAGTTTAACACCTTTCGGGCCATGATACACGGCGTACATGCCCGCCATAATGGCCAGCAAGGCCTGGGCGGTACAAATGTTGGAAGTTGCTTTATCCCTGCGGATATGCTGCTCGCGGGTTTGCAGCGCCATACGCAAAGCGTAATTGCCGGCGCTGTCAATGGTCACGCCGATGATGCGGCCCGGTATGGATCGTTTGTATTCTTCCTTGGTTGCAAAAAAAGCAGCATGCGGCCCCCCAAAACCCATAGGTACGCCAAAGCGCTGGGTACAGCCAACCACCACGTCGGCGCCCCACTCGCCCGGAGGCGTTAACAGGGCCAGGCTCATAATATCTGCAACAACGGTTAGCTTAATGCCCTTTTCGTGCGCGGCAGCAGCGAAATCTTTATAGTCATAAACCGCGCCATCGCCCGCCGGGTATTGCACTATCGCCCCAAAAATGTTTTCGTTCAGTTCAATCGAACGATGGTTGCCGATCTGCAATTCGATCCCGTAAGGTTGTGCGCGGGTTTTTAAAATATCGATGGTTTGGGGGAAAACTTCTTCCGAAACAAAAAATACATTGGCGCTTTGGTTTTTGCGCAGGCTGTACTGCATAAACATGGCCTCGGCCGCAGCGGTGCCTTCATCCAGCAGGGATGCATTGGCTATTTCCATCCCGGTCAGGTCTATCACCATCGTCTGGAAATTCAGCAGTGCCTGCAAACGTCCCTGGGCTATCTCGGCCTGGTAGGGGGTATATTGGGTATACCATCCGGGGTTCTCTAAAATATTGCGCTGGATCACCCCCGGAACGATCACATCATAATAGCCCTGCCCGATAAACGACTTAAAAACCTTGTTTTTCAGGGATGTTTGCTTCAGCGTGTTCAGGTAATCAAACTCGCTTTTTGCCGGCGGCATGTTTAGCGGATTTTTTAGCCTGATCTGTTTTGGTATGGTTTGATCGATCAACTGGTCAAGCGAATCAACCCCTATCGTTTTCAACATTTGCGCAGTATCTGCCGGGTTTGGCGCGATGTGCCGCGACTGAAATTTTTCCTGGTAATCGATGTCCAGCTTCATGAAATTGTGTCCCTCAAATTTTGCTGCAAAGCTACACTTTTAGGCGCTCACTAACAATTGTTAACCTCATATTGACACTGCATTTACATGGAAAAGATGTATTTTTAGCGACTGTTCCCCTAAATAATGTTTTATAAAAAACCTTTATTTTTTTTCTTATTCCTGATCCTTAGCCTTAAAGCATTTCCTGCTGTATTTACCGTTACCAGCAATGCCGATTCGGGCCCGGGGACATTGAGGGATGCTTTAACGCAGGCGGCGGCGGCCGATAGTTCCGTTATTAATTATATCTATTTTAATTTGCCCGACCTGAGTGAAGCCGGACGAACCATCACACTGTTTTCGCAGTTGCCGGATGTCAGTTCAAATTTAGTGATCGATGGATCCACACAACCCGGAACAAAGTTTGGTGTAAGCGATGCCCATGTGGCGCTATTTGTTCAGGCACCAGTTGAACAAACTATTTCGGTCCTTTATGTTGCCAACAAACACGATGTCGCCATTTACGGGTTGTATATAAAATTCCTTACCGACGTTACCAAATCAAATCTGTTATACTTTTGGACGGGTATAGGGTTACGCAATGATAAAAACGTTACCATCGGAGCCGCAGGTAAAGGCAATGTGGTCAATGGTTTTTTTAATTCCCTGATTGTTAACCAACCGGTTAACGAGTTTGAATATTTTGAAAACCTGACATTAAAAGACAATATATTCGGCCTGGATGCGGATGGTGAAACACAATCGATCAACCAGGTTGGCTCCGTTTCACTTAGCTTTATAATCGGCAATATAACTATCGGCGGAACGGTGGCTGAAGGAAATCTGTTCGCCGATGGTGTAGCAATTGGACAAGATAATAGTTATGATTCAACCGATCCGTCAGATTACTATGTCTCAAACCCAGCCTTTATCATAATACAAAATAACAAGATAGGCGTTGACTACCTGGTGCAAAACGAAATCGCAGCGTGCACGGGCTTATATTTAACAACTGTTGACCCTAGTGGTAAAAATAATTGTACCATTGCCGACAACGTAATTGCAGCGCCGCAAAACACTGCGATTTTTATAGGCAACAATGGCCGGCCTCTTTATATACTGAGGAACTATATAGGCACTGATAAAACGCTGACAAAAAGCTTCAAAACCGGGGGCATTTTTATATACGGTGCAAGCCAGGCAGCCATCGGGAGCAGCAACACGGCTGACGCCAACTATATAACAAATTGTAACCCGGTTTCTATCTGGCCATTCAGCAACGTTACCGTCAACAAAAATAGTTTTTATTGCACTATCGGCGCCCAGCCAATGCATGGCCAGAATAACAGCTCTGATTTCGAGTTTCCGTTCCCGGTAATTGATATTTTAAACATATCGGCTACTGCAGTTAGCGGTACAGCTACTCCAAATTCAAAAATTGAGTTGTTTTACAGCGATAAATGCGGGACTTGTTCACCGCAAACTTATTTTGCATCCACGACGGCAGATGCTAATGGCAACTGGCAATACAGCGGTAACATCACCGGAACTGTTATTGGATCGGCTACCCTTGGCCTAAACACATCCGATTTTACCCAAACCAGCATTAACACCGATAATGTTACGATCATTAATGCCTGCGGCAATGGATATGGTTCAATAAAAGGCGCTGTTCCGCAAAGCGCCCAAAATCTGAAATGGGAAGATTCAGCAGGCGACATAGTCGGAACCAATCCTGATCTGCTAAATGTTAAAGTGGGGAAGTACAAATTAGTAGCCAGCAATGGCAGTTGCGCCGATTCTACTTCGTATTATCAAATTCAAAACAAATTTCAGCTCGATACCTCGGCAATAAAAAGAATTGAACCCTCATGCGGTAAACCCACCGGCTCCATAACGGGTTTGAATGTTATTAATAACGACCCGGGCGCGCCATACCTCATTTGGCAGGATGTAAACCGTACGCCACTGGCTTATACGATAGATTTGGCTAATATACCAGCCGGGAGCTATTATTTACAGGTTAAAAGCGCCGATAGCACCTGCTCACAAACTTTTGGGCCGTTTTCTCTAAAAAACGTTGCCGGCCCCAATATCGATCAATCCAAAGTCGCTATACAATCCACCAATTGCGGCCAATCAGCCGGCTCAATCACTAACCTTACCGTTACCGGAACAGGAACCTTAAAATATACCTGGTGGAACAGCCAACAGCAAACCGTAGCCACAACCGTCGACTTGTTAAATCAGCCAGCAGGTACTTACAAACTTGAGGTAACCGACGACAGCCAGTGCGGCCCGGTTTATACTACCGATTTAACCATCCCCGAAACCAACGGCATCACCATGGATGAGTCCAAAGCGCAAACTATGGTAGCCAGGTGCAGCAATAACAATGGTTCGGTAACCGGGATAACCATTAGCGGGGCAACGCAATACCAATGGACGGACGCAAATAATAGGGTGGTGGGCACTGCGGTGGATTTGCAGAACGTCGCTCCGGGTACTTATACACTTACGGCATCCAACAGCTTCGGCTGTACCGCTGCCAGCAAGCCTTATGTCGTACCACAGTTGCCGCCCACGAAATACCCTGCTTACACGCAAAATACTGTAAATGCCTGTTATGGAGCCACCGACGGTTCTATAACCGTAAACACCGATGCGGCGGTGAAATCGGCCCGCTGGGTAAATGCACAGTCGCAAACTGCAGGCAGCGGCCCTTCGCTCACTAACGTTGGCGCGGGCGACTACCAGCTCTACCTGACCGATGAAAACGGCTGCGAAACTTATTACAACACGTATAGCATCGGGCAGCTCCCGAAATTGGCAATCAGCGGCAACGGCACCGTGGTGAACGACCAGTGTACACTTGGCACGGGGAGCATCAGCGGGATAACGGTGGCCGGTGGCGCGGAACCATATACCTATACCTGGTACGATGCAAACAATCAAATGATCGGCACAGGTTTATCGATAGCTAACATCGGGGCGGGTACCTATACGTTAAATGTAACCGACAGCCGCTGCGGAAACGTGAAACTAACGTACACCTTAACGGACGAGCCCGACGAAATTGCCGCCCCTTCGGTTTCCAACGTCGCGCTGTGCAGCAGCGGCAATGCCATCATCATGGTTAATAACCCGTCGGCATCCGCGGCCTACCGTTTATATGCAAACGCAACTGGTTCGCAGCCGATCGCTGAGCAAAAAGGCGGAAGATTCATTGTAACTGTAAGTGGAAACACCAGCTATTATATCAGTCAGTTGAATGGATCGTGCGAAAGTGCCCGTGCCGAAGTGAAAGTAACGGTCGGCTTATCAGCGCTAAATATCGCTAATACCTTTACTCCAAATGGTGACGGAATAAACGATCTTTGGATAATCAACGGCATAGCCAATTATCCGGCTGCTGAAGTGCAGGTATTTACGCGAAACGGGCAAAGCGTATTCGACTCGAAAGGATACGCAACTCCATTTGACGGCACCTTTGAGGGTAAAAAATTGCCGGAAGGCGTTTATTATTATATCATCAACCTGCATAGCAATTGCAGCCTGCTGTCAGGCTCTTTAACTATTATTCGTTAAAACCTCAAAATAGTTTTTTGATATTGTCGCTATTTGGCTAAAATTACCGTACAGGCATAGCGTTATTTATTGCCTCAACTGATGTTTCGCAAGGTCCTGGTTTTCGTGCTTGTATTGATTTCCTTTAATATAAGGGCTTTTGCGGCGGTGTTTGTTGTAACCAGTAATGCTGATTCCGGGCCGGGGACGCTAAGAGATGCCCTCGCACAAGCGGCAGCCAATGGCAGTGCCGTAAAGGATTATATCAACTTTAATTTGCCGGATTTAAGCGCTGCAGGGAGGACGATTATTATTACCGATTTACTACCCGAAATATCTTCAAACTTGGTTATCGATGGAACAACCCAGCCTGGCAATAACTTCGGCGTATCAGAGGCCAAAGTGAAGATATTGCTGTCATTTTACAGCAGCGTTCCGTTACTGAGCTGCCTGAGTATAAACCGGCAGGAATCAGTAGAAATTTATGGCCTCTGCCTGGACAGAGACCTGGCTTTTTTTGGTCAATACAATAACCAGGTATTTGGCATATACAGTTCCTATTCAAAAAATATTATAATAGGCGCGCCAGGCAAAGGGAATATCATAAAGAATTTTGATGTTAATATCCAGTTTAATGCAGGGGATTATTATATCGATACCATAGGTTTGGCTCAAAACATTAAAGTTAGTTCGAACTTTATCGGTATCGACGAAGACGGGGTTTCTGTTTGTAAGTTAGGCACGTCGTTGGTCTATTTTTATGCGATTAAAAATTTGACTTTTGGCGGCGCCACGGCGAAGGACGGGAATGTAGTTTACGGGCTTACATCGTTGATAAAAAGCAGTGATAACATACATGTTAACTTAGGAAGCGCCCTTATCAGCAATAACTTAATTGGTATAGACTATTCGGGCGAAAATGCTTTTTTAAATAATCCAGCGAATTACGAAAGCTCGATTGACATTGCTGATTATACCGCGGGCCTCAAGAATTGTGAAATAAGCAACAATGTAATTTTGGGCGGCATGACTTTATTCATGAATTGTTTTTTTATAGTGAAGGGCAACAAAATAGGGACCGATATAACCGGCACTAAAATTATCCCGCACGGTTCACTTGGAATTGGAGTGGGATACTGTACCGGGGGCGGAAAAATTGGGGGAACTGCCGATGCAGACAAAAATATTTTTGCCGGGTGCTTTCAAAATGTCCCATATGATAAAAAGGCATTTGGCGTAATAGACAATACCGAATCCCCTGCTGTGGAAGTGGTAGGAAATGTTTTCAGGTGCAACAATGGATTCCTTTCCTACCTGTTAACCATCAATGACCTGACCCGGTATGTAACGATTACCAACCGCAATAAAACGATAGTGGAAGGAACCGCCAATCCAAATTCAAGGGTAGACTTGTATTATAACCTGGAATGCAGCTTTTGCGAACCGCAGCAATTATTTACTTCCGTTATAACTGATGCTAATGGAAAATGGTCATATCAGGGCACGTTAGCAGATCATGCCATTATTGCTGCAGCAACCTCGGGGGGACAAACAACTGAATTTACTTCGCTGCAGTTTATCAATGACCCTAAGAACATAAAAATTAAACCCGCCTGTAATAACCAGGGCGGATCCATCACCGGAATTGATTTTGCAGATGCTACCGGCTATGCCTGGTATGACAGCAGTGGTAAAGTTGTATCTAAAAGCAAAGATTTGATCAATCAGCCGGCGGGCAAATACCATTTGCTGATAGACAACGGATATTGCTCCTTATCCTCTGATACTTTGGAAATAAAGGATGCCTCTGATCAAATAGACACTACAAATAAAAAAGTGACGCCGGCATCCTGCGGCCTAAGCAACGGATCAGTAACGGGTTTGCAGGCCGATCCTTCGTCGTCCTTTTCATGGACAGATCATTCCGGTAAAATCATCGGGACGGGTATTGATTTAGTCAAGGCAGCGCCTGGCAGCTATACGCTTACGCTTACCACCGCTGATGGTTCATGCTCCCAGGTTTATGGCCCGGTAACCATAAAAAACACATCCGGCCCCAATATCGATCAATCAAAAGCTAACATTCAATCCACCAACTGCGGGCAATCAACAGGCGCCATAACCGGGATAATGGCTACCGGCTCGGGCACTTTAAAATACGCCTGGTGGAACAATCAGCAGCAAACCGTATCCACAGCCATCGACCTGTTAAATCAGCCGGCCGGTACTTACAAACTGGAGGTAACCGACGACAGCCAATGCGGCCCGGTTTATACAAGCGATTTAATCATACCCGAAACCAACGGCATCACGATGGATGAGTCAAAAGCCCAGCCTGGTGCAGCCAGGTGCGGCAATAACAATGGTTCGGTAACAGGGATAACCGTGAGCGGGGCTACGCAATACCAATGGACGGATGCAAATAACAAGGTGGTGGGCACTGCAGTCGATCTGCAAAATGTTGCTCCCGGTACTTATACACTTACGGCATCCAATAGCTTCGGCTGTACCGCAGCCAGTAATGCCTACGTCGTGGCGCAGCTATCGCCCACTAAATTCCCGGCATACAGCGCCACCATCGTACCTGCATGCTTTCAAACCACAGAGGGCTCGGTAACGGTAGCGACAGATGGCTTGGTGAAATCATTGCGCTGGGTACAAAACGGCCAAACCGTAGGTACGGATGCAGCGCTCGGCAATGTTGGCGCGGGCAGCTACCAGTTGTATTTAACCGACCAAAACGGCTGCGAAAACTATTATAATACTTATACCGTTACCGAAGTTCCGGACATTATACTGTCGAACCCCGGCACGGTAACAAACGACCAATGTAATTTAAGTGCGGGCAGCATATCCGGCCCGGAGGTAGAGGGCGGGGTGCCGCCCTATGTTTACACATGGTATAACGCTGCCAACCAGCAGATAGGCGCCGGCGCATCCATATCCAACCTGGCCGCAGGCCGGTATGTTTTGAATGTGACCAGCGCCCGGTGCGGCCAGTTAAATACCACCTACACGGTCGGCAACGATGATAGCGAAGTGCCAGCACCCCCTGTTTCGAATGTTACGCTCTGCAGCGCAGGGAGTGCCCTGATCAGCGTTAACAGCCCTTCTGCCGCAACGGTTTATCGTCTGTACAATAACCAAAGCGATACCCAGCCGGCTGCCGAACAAAAAGGGGGGCTTTTTACCGTAAACGTCACCGGTAATACCAGCTATTATATTAGTGAAATAAGCGGGTCGTGCGAAAGTCGGCGGGCCGAAGTAAAAGTGACCGTCGGCCTGTCGGCGTTAAACATCGCCAACACCTTTACGCCAAACGGCGATGGCATCAACGATTATTGGGCTATCAACGGCATCGCCAACTACCCCGCCGCCGAAGTGCAGGTATTTACCCGAAACGGTCAAAGGGTATTTTATTCCAAAGGCTACCCAACCCCTTTTGATGGCAAAAAGCTGCCCGAAGGGGTGTATTATTATATCATCAACCTGCACAGCAATTGCAGCCTGTTGTCGGGAAGCCTGACTATTATAAGATAGTTTACGCCCTCCAAAAAAATCTGCGTAATCACACAAATCGTTCCTCAATCTGTGATCAGAAATCACTTTTCAGTCTGCGATCAATTGATGCAAATACATTTGCACCGTATTTTCCAACCCATAATATAAGGCATCGCAGATCAGCGCATGGCCTATGCTCACCTCATCCAAACCCGGAATGTTTTGTGCAAAGTATTTCAGGTTATGCAGGTCAAGGTCGTGGCCTGCGTTTATACCGAGTCCGCTTTTTTGAGCTGCCTCCGCCGCCTGGATATACGGGGCTATCGCGATTTCTTTCCCCTGGTGATAATGATGTGCGTATGCCTCTGTGTATAATTCAATACGGTCGGTACCCGTTGTTGCCGCCGCCTCCACCATTTTAGGTACGGGATCAACAAATATCGAAACGCGTATTCCGGCCTGTTTAAAAACCGCGATCATTTCCTTTAAATAATCCTGGTTTTTTATGGTGTCCCAACCGTGGTTCGAGGTGATCTGCCCCAACGCGTCCGGCACCAGCGTTACCTGGTCAGGCATATTGGCCAGCACCAGGTCGATAAATTTTTGTTCCTGGCAATTACCCTCTATATTAAATTCAGTGGTAACGATCTTTTTCAGGTCGAACACGTCCTGGTAACGGATATGGCGTTCGTCTGGCCGTGGATGCACCGTGATGCCCTGTGCACCGAAACGCTCGCAATCTTTGGCAACCTGCACCAGGTCGGGATTGTTACCGCCGCGTGCGTTGCGCAGCGTGGCTATTTTGTTGATGTTGACGGAGAGACGGGTCATTTTGATTTCGGATTCTTGGCAGCTGATTTATTTTCTGGCCAAAGTTAATTGATCGTTTATCAATTCACTACCAATATTCATGCATAAAGTTTATTTTATCTTTTTGAAGGCAAACTGCTTTGCTTAGCGTAAAGACGGTTGCGTTGCTATAATCAAATCTTTTTCCCGCCATTATTGGTTATTATTGCAATATTGACCGGCAGAAACCGGAACACCAAATAACGTGAAAGCTAAAAACCTAAAAGCAATATTTTTACTTTTTTTACTTTCAACCGGGCTTCAAAACCTCGTCAACGCCCAGGCCGGTTTCCAAAAAATCACCGGCTACAAAGTTTACTACGGCTGGGCGAGCCATTATCCGCAGGACTGGCTCATCATACGTTCCTTTATAAATGATGGCAAAGACTACCTTTTGCTGGTTGATCCGCAAACACTGAAGACCAAAATAGATGAGCCCGGTTTTTATAAGATCAGGCCGATGACCTGGAATGAGGCAAGGGTCTTTTTTAAAAGGACGCCGTATATGCGGGCAATAGCCAAAGCCGAACGGAGATCAGCCGGCCTGCAGGACGCCGGCATAGAAAATGGCATGCCCAAACAATCAGGCATCAGTCTCACCGCCGACCTGTGTCCATCGCGCCATCCGCTTGACCGACGGATATTTACCGAAATTTTTACCCAGTTTCAAAAGGTGGAGCGCCCGGCGCCCATTGCCTTATCCATTACGGGCGTTTGGATGCGCCAGCACCCTGCCGACCTGGAATGGCTAAAGCAGCAACAGGCAGGTAAACAGATCTATATCACATGGATCAACCATTCGTATAATCACAGAGTTAGTCCAACCGCGCCACTCAAACGAAATTTCCTGCTTGAACCGGGTACCGATATTAACTACGAAGTGCTGGAAACCGAAAAAGCCATGTTGAAGAATGGCTTAACGCCATCGGTTTTTTTCAGGTTCCCTGGCCTGATCTCCGACCGGCGACTGGTGTTGCAGATCACCGATTTCGGACTGATCCCCATAGGGTCGGATGCCTGGTTGGCTAAAGGCCAAAAAGCAAATGCCGGCAGTATCGTATTGATCCACGCCAATGGCAACGAGCCGATCGGTGTAAACGATTTCATCCGCCTGCTGCACCAAAAGGCGGGCGCCATCGCCAAAAAACAGTGGCTGCTGTATGATTTAACAGAAAGTGTCAGCGGGGAGTTTGAAGGGAATAAACAAGAGTAGTAAATTTTAGCTCAAAACAACGTCTTTTGGTTGGGGACTATTTTGTAACTTTACGTTGCAATGGGTTTAATTTATGCAGATATTGAATTGATCAATGGCGAGGACCTTGTGCTTGCCCGCCGCCATTATATTGGCGAAGAGGAGATAAAAAGAATGAATGTGAACATGCTGGTGGATACCGGCAGCATTTACATGTGCATTGATGAAAATATCCAGGAGCAATTACAACTGCCTGTACTCGAACTGCGCAAGCGACAATTGGCTAACGGACACATCGTTGAATACGACGTAGTAGGTCCGCTGGAGGTTCGGTTTAAAAATCGAAGATGTTCGGTAAATGCAATGGTATTACCTGCTGATAATGAGCCGCTGCTGGGCGCCATTCCTCTTGAAGATATGGACGTTTTGATTCATCCTTACCGAAGGGAATTGATCGTTAACCCAGATCATCCTTACTTTGCCCAAATGACATTAAAATAGTTGCTTATTCCGAAAGGTGACCAATTTCCTTTTCTGAAAACGACTTTTCTAAAACAGATACCAGCTCATGTATGCTTATCGGTTTGGAGACGAAGCTGTTCATCCCCGCGTCGATACATGCAGCCCGGTCTTCAGCCATGGCGCTGGCGGTCATAGCGATAATATAAGGTTGACGGGTTCCCATTTTACGGATGATGCGTGTGGTTTCAAGCCCGTCAAGCTCGGGCATCTGCACATCCATTAAAATAATATCAAAACTTTCCTTCTTAATCATTTCCAATACCTGCGCGCCGTTAATAGCCAGCTTGGGCTGATAGCCCAACCGTGTGATGATCTTGGTGATCAGCTTCTGGTTGATCAGGTTATCCTCGGCGATCAGGATACTCATCGGGAAGCTTTGCGCAAATTCTTCAGTCAGCAGCGATACCGGGGTTGGCTCCGCGGCGGCCAGCTTGTGATGTGTTAGCTCCGATTGCAGGATATTGCACAATTGCTGGTGTTTTACAGGTTTCAGCAGAATTTTTTCAAACTGGCCGGAATTTTTGTTTTTTTCGGTGATCGAACAAGCTAATATCACAGGCAGCGTCGAATCGATCTTTTTGATCGCGTGGCTTAATTCCAACGTGTCAGTTCCGGGAATATGGGTGCCGGTTATCACCAGGCTGAATTTGGAGCCGCTGGTAAGCTGTTTTAAAGCTTCGTCAGCGTTACGCGCGCAAACCGGGTTTAATTTCCATTCTTTTAACTGGTCAGCCCAAACATCCAGGGTAATTTCATTGCGGTCAATCAGCAGCACTAGTTTCCCTTCGGCGCCTTTTAGTAAGCAAGCAGCGTCGGGCGCACCCGTTTTTTCGCCGACTTCGCTTTTTAAGTTGAAGATAACAGTTGTACCCTGGCCGACTTCGCTTTCAATGGTTATTTCACCACCCATCAGCTCAACCAGGCGCTCGCAGATCACCAGGCCAAGGCCGGTGCCGCCATGCTTGCGCGTGGTGGAGGTATCCACCTGCGAAAAGGCTTTAAACAACCGCGATAGCTTATCTTTTGGTATTCCGGCGCCGGTATCTATTATCTTAAAGCCAATATTAACCTCTTTGCCGTCCCTGCCAAGCAGGCCAATTTCTATCAATACCTGGCCTCTGCTGGTAAACTTAATGGCATTGTTTACCAGGTTTAACAGTACCTGGCGCACCCGCAACTGGTCGCCCATCAAATTTACAGGCAGAGCAGGATCGATCTTATATAAAAGCTCCAACTGTTTTTTTGCCGAGACTTCCGAAAAAACGTCAAGAACATCTTCAACACAGTGCCTCAAGTCGAATTCGTGGCGGTCGAGCTCCATATTGCCCGATTCTATCTTCGAAAAATCCAGGATATCATTGATCACATTTAACAGGTTCTCACCGCTAACACGTATAATGTCGGCGTATTCGCGCTGCTCCTGGTTCAAAGCCGTCTCCAGCAGCAGGGTAGTCATACCCATAACGCCGTTCATCGGCGTCCTGATCTCATGACTCATCGTAGCCAGGAATACACTTTTTGCCCGGTTTGCCTTCTCGGCATCTTTGCGCGCCTGCAGTTCCTGCTCTTTTTGTTCGGTTAACTCCTCATTCAGTTCCTGCAGGTAATCTGACTGCGATTGCAATTCTTCCGATTGCGCCTGCAGTTCCTCGTTCAAAGCCTGCAATTCCTCCGACTGATTTTGCAACTCTTCGGCCTGTTTAAATACCGCAGTAGTTTGTTCTTTAACCAGTTGCTTCAATACCTTTTGTTTTGCCTTTATGGCATAAAGACGGTAACGATAGTAACTATAAACGGCCCCGCAAACAGCTGCAACAATGAATGACCGGAACCACCATGTCATCCAAAACGGCGGGATAATTATTATTTTTAAGGTGGCAGGCACATTGTTCCAAAGCCCGTCATTATTTGCGGCTTTCACCTTGAAGGTGTACTCGCCAGGGTTAAGGTTGGTATACGTTGCCTTTCGTTGTGATCCTACAAAATTCCAGTCTTTTTCAAATCCCTCCAGTTTGTATGCATAGGAATTCATCTCGGGCAAGGTAAAGTTCAAGCCGCTATACTCTATAGTGAAAACAGACTGGTCGTACTTTAATTTGATCGTTTTTGTTTCAGTGATCGCCTTTTGCAAAACTGAATTTTCTCCGATCTGCACTTTTTTATTGAACAGCTGAAAGTCTGTGAATACCACCTGGGGCAAATGTTTGTTCAGGGCAAGGTTTTCGGCATTGATGATATTAAATCCGTTATGTCCGCCAAAAAGTAACTGGCCGTTTTCCGACTTTAACACCGCGCCCATGAAAAATTCGCTTCCCTGGAGATTATTAGCGGGGGTATAACTTCTGAATTCCCGGGTTCCCGGTTTAAAGCTGACCAGGCCATTGTTGGTGCCCACCCAGATAAAACCCCGGTCGTCTTCGGCAATGCTGTTGATGATAGAATGACTGGCGCCATCCGGGAAGGTATAAGGAACGAAAACGTGCCTGTTTTTATCGTATAAATTTAACCCTCCGCCTAACGTGCCCACCCAAAGGTTGCTTTTAGTATCCTCAAATATCGAAATAACAGTATTATTGCTCAGGCCATTATTTACTTTATAGTGCGTAAAATTGTCTTTGGCCCGGTTATACAAACTTAATCCATCATACGTGCCTATCCACATGTTGTTTTCCCTGTCCCGGTAAATCACCCGCACATCGTCATTTGACAAGCAGTTCAGCGTGTCTGCCGGCGTGTATCGATATCTTTTAATTATTTTTTGGTCATGAATAACGTTTATCCCCTGGTCGTCCATTCCCACCCAGATATTGCCATCCTTATCCTGCGCCAGCCCAAAAACCGACGTGCCGCTGATCCGGTCGGGTGTTTCGCCTTTGGCAAAGTGGGTTATGGTTTTGGTGTCAGTATGATACACGTCGAGCCCGGCGTCATAATACCCGATCCACAGGTCATGCTTGTTTTGTAATAATCGTAAAACGTGATTTCCGCTAACGGAGTTTTTGTTTTGCGGCTGATGAAGGTAATGACTGAAAGTCCGGGTAGCCGGGTCGAAATAATTCAGGCCGCCGCCGTCGGTGCCCAACCAAAAGCCTTTGCCGTATTCCACAAACGAAGTGACTATATTGTTACTCAGCCCTGACCTGTTATCAACCTGTTTGCCAAAGTGGGCAAACGATGATAGGTTCCGGTCATAAAAGCGCACGCCTGCCTCATAAGTTCCAAGCCACAGTATTCCTTCATTATCCAAAATACACCCTATGGAATTATTTTCATCATTCTCATTCTTTCCTTCGTTGGTAAATTTGGTAAATACGGATTTTTCTTCATCAAAAAGATCAAGCCCATCTTCGGTTCCTATCCATATTTGTTTTTTACTGGCTGCCGCCAAAGCAAAAACGTTATTATTGACCAGCGAGTTCGAATTGTTCGGCTGGTGCTCAAAATGTTTGAAGGTTTGTTTCTTCAGATCAAAAAAATCAAGGCCTCCGCCGGCTGTCCCGATATAAAGGTTGCCGTCTTCGTCTTTAAATAAGGTGTTGATCTGGTTATTACTTAAACTGTTTGCGCCGCCATGCTGGTAAACGTTGATATAACCTGTGTGGTGGTTGAACTGCACCAGGCCGCCGCCTGTTGCCAGCCACAAATTACCCATGCCGTCTTCGCGGATCGAATAAATGTGGTGGGTTGCAATGTCGTCCCTGTTTTTTGTGTATAGAAAGCGATGAAACAAGCCCGTCTTTTGATCAAGCAGGTTCAAGCCCGAATAAGTGCCTATCCAGATATTACCCTGGTGGTCCTGGAAAATGGTATTGATGTCGCCGCTTGATAAAGTCTGCTCGTCCTTTCCTCTGGCAATAAAAGTAGTAAAGGAGTCGGAATTGCGGTTATACAAGCACAGTCCGCCGCCGCTGGTACCTACCCATAACCGCCCCGTCTTATCTTCAAACAAAGTGGTAACGTTATTAGTGGGTAACGACTGTTTGTTTTTCGGCTCGTGACGGTATATCGTAAAATGATAGCCATCATAGCGGTTCAAACCATCATCGGTCGCAAACCAAAGATATCCTTCGTGATCCTTTAAAATGCTTTTTACGTCGTTTTGGCTCAGACCTTCATTGGTGCTTAACGAAGAAAACCTGACATTTCGCTCCTGGCTGTAAGCTGTATGGCTAAACAACAAGAAAACGCACAGAACTGCATTAATACTTAGAAGAGAAGATCGTAGCCGTGTGTTTGTCATCAATGGTTTGCTGCAGTGAACTTATCGGGACTTTTTTAACCATCCACTGTCCTGCAGATTAGTACAATAACTTTTTTACGATTTATATCGACAAAAGTTGTGGTGGTTTTTGGAGTTGTAGTTTGTAAGGAGTTGTAAAGGTTGTAAAGAGTTGTAAAGGTTGTAAGGAGTTGTAATAAGTTGTAAGGAGTTGTAATAAGTTGTAATAAGTTGTAAGGAGTTGTAATAAGTTGTAAGGAGTTGTAAAGGTTGTAGTGAGTTGCACGGGCCGGATTACCTATGTATGAGCTGTCACAAGGGATAATAGGCTGGGAATATATATATCGCGGGTTAACGTAACCTTTAAAACCTATTACAACCCTTACAAGTCGTTCCAACCGTCACACCTAATCATGCGATTGAATCTCGGTTAACGAAAGCGGTATCAGCTTCCGGGTTTTAAAATAGGTGATGGTAACAATCAGTAAAGTCATGCTGCCGCCGAAAATTACCGAAGGGACGGTTCCCATCAGCGTCGCTGCCGTTCCTGATTCAAAGTCGCCGATCTCGTTCGATGACCCGATAAACATGGAATTTACCGCCGATACGCGGCCCCGCATGTGGTCGGGCGTTAAAATTTGCATGATGGTGCCCCTTATGATCACGCTGATGCTATCGAAGGCGCCCTCAGTAAACAGGAATAGCAGCGACAAATAAAAACTGCGGGAAATACCGAAACAGATGATAGATACGCCGAAGCCGGTTACGGCGATCAACAGGTTGCGCCATGGCCGGCCCATTGGCGAAAAGCGCGTCATCGCCATCATGGTTAGCACTGCGCCCAAAGACGACATTGCACGCATTACCCCCAATCCCTGCGACCCCACCTTAAGAATATCATGGGCGAAAACCGGCAACAGGGCAACAGCTCCGCCAAAAAAAACCGAGAAAAGGTCCAGGCTCATTGCCCAGATCAACATCTTGCTGTGGAAAACGAAATCAAGCCCTTCTCTAAGGCTTTTCCAAATCTTTTCTTTTGGTATAAACAATGGCGGATATGACCTCAGAAAATAAATAATGCCGATTGAAATAAGCAGGAAGACAATGATCACCACAAATGCGACCGTAATGCCATAAAAACCATAGATCAGTCCGCCCGCGGCAGGGCCAAGGATAGCCGCAGTTTGCCAGCTCGTGCTGCTCCAGGTACTGCCGTTAGGGTAAAGCTCTTTGGGAATACTGTGGGCATAAATGGTAAACGTCGCCGGTCCGTAAAATGCACGGGCCACCCCATTCAAAAATATCATAAAAAACAATATGGGGATAATCCAGTCTTTATGCAGGTGAGGTCGCATGCTCTTCATCGTAACCAAAAACATCACTACCGATGCAAATATGACCATCGATGATATGGCTAGCAGCATTTTTCGTTTTTCGGATTTATCGGCCACATACCCCCCGTAAAGGGCTATTCCAACAGCAGGTATCGCTTCAAAAAGGCCAACCCAGGCCAAATTCATTTTACTGTGGGTGAGGCTGTAAATATAAAAGGTGATAATAACCGCCTGCGCCTGGTATGCAAACGTGAAGAAAAACCGCATGCCCAGATACGACCTGAACTCCTTATACCGCAAGGCTGCGAACGGATCTTTTTTTAATGGCTGACTATCACCTTCTGCTAACACTGCGTATTTTTTAAGTGAAAAGGTAAAAATACAATTTGCAGTGTTGTGAATAAATACAAACGCCCCTTAATGTTAAAATTTACTGCGAAAAACATTTATTGGCGGTCTGTCAATTTAATCCCACGAAAAAGTTCTAAGCAAAGAAAACGCTGAGACTCAATTTTCGACCTAAAACCTGATACTAATTAAATCCATGCTGATCGATCAAATAGATCAAAGCTGCCATTGATGCCGCGCCCAGTTCCAGCTCACGCTTGTTCACGTTTTCAAAAACATCGTTTGGTGAATGATGCACATCAAAATACCGTTGCGAATCGGGCAGATAGCCGATCAGCACCACCCCGGGCGTTTTTTCCTTTAGGGGGCCTATATCACTTCCGCCTCCGCCAGCTAAAAATTCGCCCGAGCCATAAGGCGCAAGTGCCTCTCCCCATGACTCCCTGATCTTTTTTAACGTCGCCGCCGCTAAACCGTCAAAGCCGAAGCCCCGCGGGGTGAACCCTCCCAGGTCAGTTTCAATGGCGGCAAGGTGTACCTCTTTGTTTTGCTCTGCCAGTTCGGCGTATTTAATACCGCCGCGGTCGCCGTTTTCTTCATTCATAAAAAAAACAGCCCTGATGGTATTCTTAGGCCGGTAGCCCATAGTTTTTAGTATTCGCAATACTTCCACTGATTGCATTACACCGGTACCATCATCATGGGCCCCCTCAGCCAGGTCCCACGAGTCCAGGTGACCGCCAACGGTGATGAACTTATTTGGATTTTCTGTGCCCGTGAGCTCAGCCACTACGTTGTACGATATCGTATCGGGCAACATGCGACAATTTTGTTTTAAATAAAATTTGATGTTGCCGCCATTTTGTTTTAACAGGCTGCTCAGCTGGTTTGCCGCCATTGTTGAAATAGCAGCCGCCGGAATTTTTAAGCCGCCCTCGTCGTATCGGGTGGCCCCGGTATGCGGATAGTTGTCGAGACTGCCTGTAAGCGACCGTACAATTACGCCTGCAGCGCCATATTTGGCGGCGGCTGCCGGCCCGGCGTTGCGTTGGTCCCCGGCAGTACCATATGCGCGGAGTGTCTGGATAAACCGCTGGTCGAACGGCCGGTTAAAAAACACGATCTTGCCTTTTATGGCTGCTGTGCCCAGCGTATCCAGTTGTTTTAAACTTTGCACTTCGATTACACCGGCTGTAATCCCCCCGGCAGGCGTCCCTACCGACATGCCCAGCGCGGCTATTGCGACTGGAATACGCTCACCGCCGGCAATTATTTCTCCTTGTTCCTTAGCGCCCCTAACCCAATGCGGAACCATTATTTGCTGCAAAAAAACATGGTCGAACCCATAGCTTTCCATCAGCTTTTTGCCCCATTCGACAGCCTTTTGCGCGCTGGGCGAGCCGCTTATACGCTGCCCGATGTTTTTACACAGGTAATGTAAATTCTGGTAGCATTGCCCGTTAACCAGCTCCTCATCATAAATTTTCCGGATCATCGCGGAATCCTGGGCGTTTGCACAGGATACTGAAACGATCGCGACAATTAAAGCGTAAATAAGTTTCATTTTCATTTTATTGTGAAAAATTTATTCAGATTTTAAAACTTTTAAAAAATGATCGATTGATATAACGTTTATCGATGGAAATGGCACCTTGCTCAATACGTCAAAATGTTTATCCTGCGAAACAATATAATTAGCCTGGCCGGCTATTGCACAATCGCAATACTTGTTATCGTCCTTATCTGTTTTTATTAGCTGCCACTTATAGTGGGGATGAATAAAGTCGACATTCGGTAACTCTGTAAGCAAAGATAATAATGAGGCGGCAACAGAAATACCGTATTTCTGCTGTGTAATTTCCTCGTATTCCAACAAAATATCAACCGTTACTGCAAGCCGAAATCTACCATCAATCAAGGACTTATAGATAAAATTATAGGGAGATCTTGATGTGAGGCACATCACCAGGATATTACAGTCTAAAACGACAATCATTTTTTAGCCTGTTTTACGGAAATGTTCTTTTTTCCATTCCTCAAAAATAGCATCGGTATATCCCTTTTCTTCAAACGCCTTGTCTGCTTCGTTGATCACTTTGGCGGCAAGATAAGTAATGAGTAACGACTTTATTTCCTGAAGTTCCTCCTCTGATTGATCATTCCTGAACAATTTTAGGATTTCTAACTGGGTTTTATTAAGTGCAGTGGACATAATATCAACAAATATAAAAAGATTGCCGGATGTGGTAAAATGAATCCGAAATCCGAAATCAAGAAATCTTGTTCCAGCTCAATCCCTCGCCCGTTGCTTTCAGCGATTCATTTAAAACCTGGTTTTCAGGCTGCGCCAGCTGCGGGTCTTTCTCAAATATCATCTGCACATAGTTTCGGATGGTTACCAGCAGCTCCTGGTCTGTTACAATATTCGCAACCTTCAAATCGAGTACGCCGCTTTGCTGGGTACCTTGTAAATTGCCGGGGCCGCGCAGCTGCAGGTCGGTTTCAGCAATCTCAAAGCCGTTATTGGTTTTTACCATGGTATTCAGCCTTATCCGGCCATCGTGGCTCAATTTATCATGGCTCATCAGGATGCAAAAGGATTGTTCGGCGCCACGGCCTACACGTCCCCGTAGCTGGTGCAATTGCGATAAGCCAAAGCGTTCCGCGTTTTCAATCACCATTACCGATGCATTCGGTATGTTAACCCCAACTTCAATTACCGTGGTGGCCACCATGATCTGCGTTTCGCCTTTTATAAAGCGGTTCATTTCAAATTGTTTTTCAGCGGCCTTTAGTTTTCCGTGTACTATACTGATGCGGTATTGAGGCAGCGGGAATTCGCGCGCCATCACCTCCGTGCCGTCCATCAGGTTTTTCAGGTCGAGCTTTTCACTTTCCTGTATCAATGGGTAAACTACGTAAACCTGACGCCCTTTCGCTATCTCCTGTTTCATAAAACCGAACATCCGCAGCCGCTGGCTTTCAAAAAACAGCACAGTTTTTATCGGCTTGCGACCGGCCGGCAACTCGTCAATTACTGAAATATCAAGGTCGCCGTAAAGCGTCATGGCCAGGGTGCGGGGGATGGGGGTAGCCGTCATCACCAAAATATGCGGCGGGATGCTATTTTTACGCCATAGCCTGGCCCTTTGCTCAACGCCAAAGCGGTGCTGCTCATCAATCACTACAAATCCCAGGTTTTTGTATTGCACCTTATCCTCAATCAAAGCATGTGTGCCAATCAGTATTTTCAAGGCGCCGCTTTCCAGGCGTTCATGTAATGCCCTTCTGACCTTTTGTGAAGTTGAACCCGTTAAAAGGCCAACCTCGATAAAATCATCGCCGACCAATTCTTTAACAGTTTGATAATGCTGGTTAGCCAGTATTTCGGTAGGCGCCATGATACACGTTTGAAAGCCATTGTCAATGGCGATCAGCATGCTCATTAAGGCTACAACCGTTTTGCCGCTGCCCACATCTCCCTGTAACAACCTGTTCATCTGTACGCCGCGCTGCGTATCCTGCCTTATCTCCTTTAATACTTTTTTTTGCGCATTTGTTAAGGGAAAGGGCAGCTTATGGTGATAAAATTCGTTAAAATAGGTGCCCACTGACGCGAAAATGTTCCCCTTAAACTTTTGCGAATGATGCAGCTTGTTTTTAAGCAATTTTAGCTGTAGTAAAAACAACTCCTCGAACTTTAGCCGGTGAGTAGCCTCGTTAAGTTTTGCGGCGTCTTCGGGAAAGTGGATGTTTTTATAGGCTTCGGCCCGGTCCATCAGTCTGAAATGATTCAGAATATATAAGGGAAGATTTTCACTGATATCCTTCGCTGTTTGTTCCAGCAAAGCGGCTGTCAGCTTCTGGAAGCCTTTGCTGTCTAACGAAAACTGTTTTAATTTTTCGGTGGAATTATAGGCCGGTTGCAGCGTAGCATTTCCCTTCCGCTGAAGGGCCCCTGCCGAATAAAGCTCCATTTCGGGGTGGGCCATTTGCGCCTTGCCATTAAAAAAGCCCGGCTTTCCAAATAAAATATAGGCTTTGCCGGTGATAAGCGTCTTTTCGATCCACCTGATTCCCTGGAACCATACCAGCTCAATTACACCTGTATCATCAAATGCCTGCGCAACAAGGCGTTTGGTGTGTTTTTCGCCCAATATTTCAAATTTGGTTAACCGGGCCAGCACCTGTACATACGGCAGGTCGGGCTCAATTTCTCTGATCTTATAAAACCTCGTACGGTCGATGTACTTATAGGGGAAATAATTGAGCAGATCGTCAAAAGTGATGATCTGAAGCTCTTTTTTCAGCAATTCGGCGCGGCTGGCGCCAACGCCTTTTAAATATACTACCGGTGTTTGAAATACCTGGGCGGACAATTAATTTTATTGGTTATGGGCTAAAATCTTAAGCCCGTGTAGTTTGGGGCTGAAAATTTTCAGCCCTTACAATTATCAAGTTATTGACTACTTAGCTATAGCTGTAACGGTAATTTCAACATTTACATTTTTGGGCAGGGCTGCAACCTGCACGGTTTCACGGGCGGGGAAGTCGGTGGTAAAATAGGCGCCATATACTTCGTTCACCTGCGCAAAATGCTGCATGTCCTTTAAAAAGATGCTGGTTTTAACAACATGGCTGAAATCGAGGCCTGCTTCGGTTAAAATAGCTTTGATGTTTTCCATCACTTGCCGGGTTTCGGTTTTTATATCATCCAAAATCAGTTCGCCATTCACCGGGTTCATCGCAATTTGCCCCGAAACAAACAGCAAACCACCCGCGATCACCGCCTGGCTATACGGCCCAATCGGCGCCGGCGCATTATTCGTATTGATAATCGTTTTCATTAAAAATTTCTGTTAAAAAAATAACTTCACCTTTCACCTTTCACCATCATATCTTCTTCATAAATATCCATTCCAGCAATTTCCATATAATGCCGGCTAAAAAAACGGTGATGGCAATCGCGTTGATAGCATGCATCACCCTGAGGTTAAAATTAGTGGGCCTGTTGGGGTCTTTTTTCCGGAAGAAATACATACGGCAGCCTTTCTTAAATTTTCCTTAACAAATTTACGTAAACTACCTGTGGATTTTAAAATCATGTTGCTTTATAAATTATTGCGGAGGCAGTAAATGACGATTAGTTTTTACAGCAAAGTACACAAAAGGAAAACCGCAAAGTTCACAGAGCATGCAGGGCGTCAAATTTTTTAAAGTTCGATGCAGAACCTTAGGCACTAAATGTCTCGAATTAAAGCGAATTACACAAATTGGTTAGCGCCAATTTGTTTTTGAATTCGCGTTTATTTCATTTTAGTTCTACTCCTGCAAAATACTATTGAGCCTGATCATTTAAAGCTACAGGCTTAGTGGCACTTTGCGCAAATCTTGGCGCACTTTGTGGTTAAAACTCAAACACGTGCTCACAAAACAAAAAAGGCTCCCCGGTTACCGGGAAGCCTTTTAATAGCTAGTTATTCACTATTATTTTTTCTTGAACTCAACGCGGCGGTTTTTGATACGGCCTTCTTCAGTTGAGTTGTCAGCGATCGGATGAGTTTCGCCGAATGCTTTTACTTTCAGTTTCTTTGAAGAAACACCAGAGTTAACCAGGTAAGTTTTTACCGAGTTAGCACGGTCTTTCGACAAACGCATGTTGTGAGCAGCAGTACCTTCAGATGAAGCGAAGCCGTCCAATTCGCAAACCGCGCCGGATGATTTCAAATCAGCAGAAGTAAGATCCAGGATCGGGTATGATTCTGTTTTCAATACTGAGCTGTCAAATTCGAACTGGATGTTAGCATAAGCCTGGGCAGGTGCTCCATTTACAGCCATAGCTTCTTTCGAACCTTTCCTTACGAACAATGAAGTATCGATAGGAGCGGGCAATGGGCAACCAGAACCGTCAACAGCAGTACCTGCAGGAGTGTTCGGGCATTTGTCAAACTGGTCAGATACGCCGTCACCGTCAGAATCCTTCTTCAGGTCGCTAACAGCGGTTTCAACATTGGCAACACGGGTTTTCAATGCTGCTACTTCCTGGCGTAATGCCTCGTCGTACAATTCGTCGTACATCATAGCAACAGGGTTTACCCACTCGATGTTTGGTTTGTTTTTGGTACCAAAAGTGTATTCTAAACCAGCATAAGTATAGCCATACTCATTAAATGCAGGATAAGTATGGAAACCTGAGAAGTTATAACCGTCAACAAAAGTAACGGTGTAACCCAGGTTCAGGGCCAACGCATCAGACAGTTTAAATTTCAAACCGGCGCCCAATGGTGCGTCCAGTTCTTTAACACTGTTTGGATAAGTTGCCTGCCCGCCAGGAGTGGTAAAAGTGGGTGTGTAAAAATTTAAACCTGCACCTGCGGTTCCGTAAAGCAAAAGGCCGTTTTGACGGTGAAGGAAGCTAACGCTGCCGATGTCGAACATACCGCCTAACGAGATCGAGTTAAACTTGGTGGTGAACGCAGATCCAGCCAAAGGCTTGTCCAATACGCTGAGCTTAGTACCATTATCTTTACCGCCAACTTTACCGCCGAAATATTCCAGCTGAATGCTGAAGGCGTGTGTTAACTGGTAACGTAAATCGGCTCCGTAACCCAGGTTACCAACGAAATCGTTGGTCGAGTTGTTGAAAAATGGAACCTGCCCTGATGTAATACCCACGTTTACACCAATACTAAATCTGCTGTACTGTGAGGCGCCGCCAAATACCTTGGCAGGGCCCGTTGCAGCCATTTTAGATGAATCCGTTGACTGGGCGTTTGCCATCCCAATTGCCATCAAGGAAACAAATGAAAAGACGACTGTTTTCTTTAATGTAGAATAGTTCATAGTTTTAAGATTAAACGATTTAATTGTGATTTTTTTCAAAAATAGTAATTATGTTTGAAACAATAACCAAACATTGTTCCAAATTTTTCAATATTAATACAAATAAATAAAAAAAATCAGTTTAAAAAAACAATTAATTCCATAAAAATGAAATACCTGCCTGTTAGCAGCGAGATATTTATTTATAATAGAAAAAATTTCGTCAGGCGATTAAAGCCTGGTTCATTGGCGGTTTTCCATTCAAATGACGAGTTTCCGAGGAACGGTGATCAAACTTTTTTATTTAAACAAAACCCGGATTTTTTTTATCTGACCGGCATTGACCAGGAACAAAGCATACTCGTTTTGTTCCCCGAGTGTCCTAATCCGGTATACAGTGAAGTACTGTTTTTAAGACAGACCGACGATCACATTGCCATTTGGGAAGGCCACAAGTATACTATTGAAGAAGCGCGAAAAGCATCCGGCATCAGCAATATATATTGGCTAAGCGAATATGAGACCATTTTACACACGATTATTAACTACGCCGAACACATATACATTAATACGAATGAGAACGACCGGTACGCCCATACGGTTCCCTACCGCGATTTAAGGATGTACGAGCGTTTAAGGGAAAAATATCCGCTGCACAAATACGAACGGGCCGCGCCGATCATGCGTGACCTGCGGGCAGTAAAGAGCCCGCTGGAAGTTGAACTGACCAAAAAAGCCTGCGCTATTACCCGCGATGCGTTTTTGCGGGTGCTCAAATTTACAAAACCCGGTGTAGCGGAGTACGAGATCGAAGCTGAAATAACGCACGAATTTTTGCGGCAGCGCGCAACCGGCCATGCTTACAGCCCTATCATCGCATCGGGTAAAAATGCCATTGTACTGCATTATACTGATAATAACCAGGTTTGCAACAACGGCGAAGTTATCCTGTTTGATTTTGCTGCCGAGTATGCCAACTATAATGCGGATATGAGCCGCAGCATACCTGTTAACGGACGTTTTACCAAACGGCAGCGTGCCGTATATGATGCTGTGTTGCGGGTGATGCGCGCCGCAGCCAAAATGATAGTGGCGGGAACGGTCTGGAACGAATATCACGAGGAGGTCGGTAAGATCATGACCGGCGAGCTGATCGACCTGGGTTTACTCGACAAAAACGATGTAGCCAAACAGAACCCTAAGATGCCGGCTTATAAAAAGTATTTTATGCATGGCACATCGCATCACCTTGGGCTGGACGTGCATGATTTTGCCAGCCGATATAAACCTTTCGAGGCTGGAAACATATTGACCTGCGAACCCGGCATTTATATTCCTGAAGAAGGTTTGGGGATCAGGATAGAAAACAATATACTGATCACGGCAGATGGAAATGTCGACCTGATGGCGGATATTCCCGTTGAGGCGGAGGAGATAGAGGAGTTGATGAATGGTTGATTGGGTTGAATAGGTTGATTTGAATTAAGAAAGATCCTCAGTAATAAAAACTGTCTAAAAAATTATACAGGTTAAACCGGCTGTCCTTCATTGCTTCCATTAGTTGCTGTGCCAACTTTTTCCGGTCAACATCTTCCATTCTTTTTTGCTGAATGATATGGTAAGCTTTTTCAGCCAGCAAAAATTGTTTGCGGTGGTTTTTTTTGCGATTTGCAGATAAAACATAACCGGCAACTTCGGTGATTCCTTCACCTGTCGTTGCTACGGTTTTAAAGACCGGCGTATCGTCGCTCCCGTTTTGGTGAAGTATTTTGACCAGGTTGTTGGCGAACAATCCGGCATCGGCCCTGTCGGCCTTGTTCACAATAAATGCATCGGCAATTTCCATCAGGCCCGATTTCATATTTTGAACTTCGTCGCCGCTTTCGGGTACCAAAACTAAAAAGGTGTGGTCTGCCAGCCCGGCTATCTCTACTTCCGATTGGCCAACCCCCACGGTCTCGATGATGACGAAATCGAAGCCCGCGCCCCGCAGCACATCTGTCATTTCAATGGTTTTTGCGGAAAGACCACCTAGTGAGCCCCGCGCGGCCAGCGACCGGATAAAGACATCGGGGTGATTAAAATGGGCAGCCATCCTGATGCGGTCGCCAAGCAGCGACCCGAAATTGAACGGCGAGGTTGGGTCCACGGCCAGTACCGCAACCTTTTTTCCGCCGGTAAGCAAATGGCCGATCAGCGCATTCACCAATGTGCTTTTGCCTGCGCCGGGCGGCCCGGTGATACCAATGACAGGTGTGTTTTTTTTAAAAACCAGGCCCTTCAGCAAGTCCCCGGCGCCTTCCATGTTATTTTCAACGATAGTTAAGGCGCGGGCCACCGACCTGAAGTCGGTGCACTGCGGTTGAATGGGTGCTAAGCTGCCGGGCATTGAGTTAATTGTAGCAACAAAAATATAAGGTATTTAAGTAAAAATATCACCTGGCTTAAATAATTGGCAGCGAAATCAGGTTTTTAAAAATCCCGGATACTTAATTTGGTTCAGTGAATTGGGAATAAATTCATAAAATTCTTCATAAAAGCAAGCAAACTACCGAAAAGTTTTGTATTCAGGTGGTCCAGGTGGTCCAGGTGGTCCAGGTGTATTCAGGTGGTCCGGGTGGTCCAGGTGTATTCAGGTGATTCATGTGGTTCACACGGCCCGGCGTACCACGGGCTTGATCACGATCGTCCGACTTTATTGGTATGTCGTTATACAATAACCGCAAGTATTAAACACGTCTGCTGAAATAATTAGCAAAGCATCGTCACATTGTTGCAATAGACTATATTTGCAAAAAAAGCAGATTTGATAATTCTAACCCCTTATTGTAAAAACTGTTCCCCGGTCAATACAACCCTGCCGTATTTATTTTAGAGACATTAATGAAAGTATCCGGATTTACTTTTATCAGAAACGCGGTTAAAAATGATTACCCGGTTGTTGAGGCTATAACATCCATTTTGCCGTTGTGTGATGAGTTTATTGTGGCTTTGGGTGATAGTGACGACGGTACAGGCGAGTTGATACAGGCAATAAATTCTCCTAAGATAAAGATCATCAATACAGTTTGGGACGAAAGCCTGCGAGAGGGCGGTGCGGTATTTGCAGACCAGACCGATATCGCATTCAATGGAATTTCGGCAGATGCCGATTGGGCTTTTTACATCCAGGGGGATGAGTGTGTGCATGAAAAATATCTTCCGGTGATTAAAAAAGAGATGGAAGATAATTTGCCCGACGGCAACGTGGAAGGTTTACTTTTTAAGTACCTGCATTTCTACGGGTCGTACGATTATTACGGGCACTCGAGGCGTTGGTATCGGCGGGAGATCAGGATATTGAGGAACAAAAAGGCTATCCGTTCTTACCGTGATGCACAGGGCTTCAGGTTGAACGGGCATAAAATTAAGGTTAAATTGATCGACGCCTATATTTATCATTATGGGTGGGTAAAACCCCCGGCCGGGCTGAAAAGTAAATTGTTAAACTTTAATAAGTTTTATCATGACGATAGCTGGATAGCTGAACATCTGCCCGAAACCTTTGAATTTGACTATAAAAACGCCGACAGGCTGATACATTTTACAGGCACTCATCCAAAAGTGATGCAGAAGCGGGTGGCCGCAACTAATTGGAAACTGAACATTGATTTAAAGCAGTTGCACAGAAAAATGACCCTGCGCAGGCGTTTTTTGCAAAAGATTGAGGATTTGACAGGCTGGAGGGTGAGTGAGTACCGTAATTATAAAATAGTTAAAAAGTAACGTGAAGCTTGTTAAAAGCATATCGGTTGTTATCCCTAATTACAACGGCAGAAACCTGTTGGAGGAGTATTTGCCTTATAATATGGAAGTGATCAGGGCTGCCGGCGCTGATTACGAGATCATTATCGTTGATGATGCTTCCAGGGATGATTCGGTCGAATTTATTAGCGCAACCTATCCGGAAGTAAAACTGATCGTTAATTCGGAAAATAAAGGCTTTTCCTATGCGTGTAACAGGGGGATTGAAGCGGCACAGTACGAATTGATCTTGCTTTTAAATTCGGATGTAAAACTTACCAGCGGATATTTCGACGAGCAATGGAAGTACTTTTTACGTTGGGATACGTTTGGCGTGATGGGCCGCATTATTGATATGGAAGGAGAACATATACAGGATGCCGCACGGATGCCTAAGTTTAACGGCTTTAAATTAAAAACCGATTATTTTTATTATTCGAACGACGAAAAGGACCGGCTTTATACACTCTATTTATCCGGCGCCAATGCGCTAATCAGTGCTGAAAAGCTTAAGCAAATCGGAGGTTTTTACGAACTTTTCTCGCCGTTTTATTGCGAAGACATGGAATTGAGTATCAGGGCATGGCGCTTAAAATGGAAGTGCTATTACGAGCATAATGCCGTTTGCAGGCACCAGGTTTCGGCAAGCACAAAAAACTATCAAACAGCCAAATGGGTGAAAAGCATCTATTTCCGCAATCGCTTTTATGTACACGCCATCCACTTGAATGGCTTACCGCTTTTTGCCTGGTATGCCCAGCTAACCCTGATCGATTTGTTGCCTAAATTGCTTATCGGCCAAACCTGGATATGGAAAAGCTACCGCGAATTGTTCACGAACCGAAAAACGATCAGGCAATATAAAGAACGGATAAGTACCCTGGTTGAAAAAGCTGACAGCCATGTAACCCTGTTTAACGTGGTGAATAAGATCAGGAATTCAGTAAAAAAGAAAAAGTATATTCGCTTTAAACCCTGACAGAACATCCGGGGTTTAGCTGAATAATGATGTTATGAAGGAGGGAACGCTGGTTTCAATCGCATTATGTACCTACAACGGGGCTGAATTTTTGGCGGCGCAACTGGATACCCTCGTTAGCCAGACCTATCCAAATATCGAGATTGTTGTTGTGGACGATTGTTCAACAGACAATACCCCCGCGATTTTGAAGGAGTATGCCGCGCAATATCCGCAGTTCAAAATATACCGGAATGAAAGTAACCTGGGTTTCACGGGTAATTTTGAGCGGGCCGTAACGCTCTGCACCGGTGAACTCATCGCCCTTTGCGACCAGGACGACCTTTGGCACCCTCAAAAAATCGAGTTGCAGGCTGCCGCGATAAAGGATAATGTTTTGATTTATCACGACTCAGAGTTTATTCACCAGGACGGCGCTTTGATGAATAAAAAAATGTCGGACCTGATGAATTTTTACAGGGGCGGCGAGCCTGAAGTGTTTTTGTTTTTCAATTGCGTTTCGGGGCACTCCATTTTAATGAAAAAAGGATTGCTGGATGACGCGCTCCCTCTTAAAAAGACATTCTTTCACGATTGGTGGCTGGCTTACGTGGCTACCAATACCGGCACGGTCGACTTTATACCGCAGTGCCTGGTACAATACCGGCAGCACGATAAAAGCGACACCAATATTTTGCGACAGCGCCGCGGCAGCAATAATTATAAGCATTCGTCGGTTGAGAAAATAGAGCGCATTCACCAATGGTTGGGTTATTGTGCGGCCTTCCCCAAAAACAAGCATCAGGCAATAGTTGATGAGTTTTACCTTGCCTTTACCGCACGTACAAATACTTACTTTTCGCTTAAACTCAGCCTGTTATTATTTAAGCATCGAAAAACCATTTTTTACATCCGCAAAAAGAGCAAGCTCAACATGCTCAATTATATTTACAGCCAGGTTTGGGGTTTAAAAACAAAAAAATTATTGAGTTAACGCCTTTTTTTTAACAGTTCTGATCATAAATCTTAACCAAACGATAAATCCAAAATACGTTAAAATCAGCCTGCTTTTATCCCTTTCAAATTCAGCATCAATTACCCTCCCCGATAGTCCCGTATGGTTAAATAACGCAATAACGTATTCTTTATAAACAAACTTGAATTCCTTATCGCGCCAGCATTTCATATTTAGCAAATTGTCGGCAACTATTTTATACCTGGTATCAAATACATACTTTGAAAATACATTGGCCGGGTAAATGATAGCCTGATGAAAAATCCCATGTTTAGCCATTTGGTAGGGGCTCAGTTTGCCCGACCGTTTAACGCCCCTGGTAAGCACATTAGCATAATAAATAGCGTTAGTTTCATTAAGCTCATAAGCCAGGGTCGAAAAATCGTCGCACAGTTCGTCGTCAACGCCCAAAAAGTACACCCAGGTTCCGGTAATATGTTTTAAGCCTTTATTCATGGCATCGTACACCCCGTTATCGGGTTCACTTTGCCAGTAATATATTTTATTTAAGTTTGTTTTTATAATATCAACGGTGGCGTCGGTACTGTTGCCATCAATCAAAATGATGTTCAGCGATGGGTATTGTTGACGATAAATACTGTCGAGGCACTTTTGTAAGGTATCAGCGGCGTTGTGGGTAACAATGATGATTGAAATTATGGAGGGGTCTGCCATTTTTCAAAATTAGTTTTTCGAAGATGGTTTTAATTGTTATCGTACGATAAAATAAAAAATATGCTCAAAAAAAAGAGTTTGCTGGCTAAGCTGTGGTTGAAAAAGACGAACAGAAGCCTGTACAAACAATACAAATGGGAAATTAAAAACTATGAGCTTCATGAGCTTTCGCTGTTTCTTACCGGCGGGGACCGTTTAAACACCCTTGAGAAAATACTGGAATTTTGCAAGACCAATAAACAGTTAAACATTAATCACAGTGGCAATATAGGCGATGTGATTTATGCCCTGCCAACCATCAAAAGGATTTATGAAATCACAGGCATTCCGGTCAATCTTTATCTTAAGTTAGGGCAGCCAAGAATTTTGCCGCAATATATGTCGCACCCGCTGGGCAGTGTCATGCTGAATCAAAAAATGGTCGACATGCTTGCACCGCTGGTCAATTCGCAGCCTTATATTGAAACCTGCGAAATTTATAACGGCCAGGCTATTCATATCGACCTGGACATATTCCGGTCGCAAACCATCCCACTCGACAAGGCAAATATTGCACGCTGGTGTGGTTACATCACCGGGGTTACCCCGACGCTTTGGCAGGCCTGGCTGGAAGTTGTGCCGAATGCCGAGTATCGGAATAAGATAGTTATAGCCAGAAGCGGACGGTACCGTAATGCCGATATCGATTATTCGTTCCTGCAAAAATATAATAACCTGGTATTTGTGGGGATCCAATCCGAATACGATGATCTGCATAAAGTTGTCCCGGGCCTGCAATGGAAAGAAATAGGAGATTTTTTGGAGTTGGCGGGAATTATCGCCGGGTGCAAATTTTTTATCGGCAACCAATCGTTTCCCTTTTCAATCGCCGAGGGCCTGAAAGTCCCCCGTGTATTGGAAGCGTATTACGAAATGCCCAACGTTATACCCGAAGGCGACCATGCATACGACTTTTTTTTCCAGGAACACTTTGAGTCGCTGGTTGCGCAGTTGGCGAAGTAAGAATAGGCGCGCCTATTTTCAATAAGGAGGGAAATACAACCGGTAGTCAGCTTTCAATGGCAAACAAAAATCGAAATTTATTCAGGCTGACACGCTTTATCTTACTCAGGCTGCCCTCGCTATTTCGTTTTTTCTCAAAATTTCGTAGGGCCAAAAAGCGCTTGCTGGTTATAAAAACAGACGCAATCGGCGACTATATCCTTTTCAGAAATTACCTGGAGGTTTTACGGAAGTCGGAAAAATTCAGGGATTATCGCATCACTTTGCTGGGGCATGAATTGTGGCGGGAGTTGGCGTTGGCCTATGACAGTGATTTCGTGGACGATTTTTTATTTATTTCGCCCGATTCATTGTACGATTTGCCGTTAAAAACCTTCCGGATCGGGTTGACTATCTTTAAAAGTAATTTCGGTGTGGTGCTGCAGCCGTCCTATACCCGGCTTTTAATGACAGATGGGCTGGCGGCGCTTTCAGCCGCAAATGAGATTATAGGATTTGAAAGCAATAATGAAGGCATATTGCCTAAGTATAAAGCAAGGACCGATCAGTTTTACAGCCGCCGGCTTTTGCTGCCCGAACATCGCTATTTTGAATTTGAGCGATCCCGCTTTTTTTTTGAAAACCTACTTGAACAGGAAATTTCATTGAAAGGGCCGTGGTTGCCGGTTACTAAAATCTTTGATAAGCACATTATCATTTTTCCAGGGGCTGGAAATGCCAAACGAAGCTGGGAACCGGAAAAGTTCATGCAGTTAATAAAATTGATCAGGCAGCAAACCCTGGCACCTGTTTATCTTGCCGGCGGAGTTGCGGAGCTGCCCTTGGGTAAATACCTAACTGAAAGTCTGCCGATGGGCGAGGTTATTGATCTGACAGGTAAAACATCACTAACGCAGTTGGTTGAACTTATCGGCAATGCAGCGTTGGTTATCGCAAATGAAACAAGCGCTATACATATTGCCGCAGCCGCAAAAACGAGGTCGATTTGCATTTTAGGTGGCGGGCATTTTGGCAGGTTTGCCCCATATCCTGAAAATATGAAATACGCTCCGGTGTGTTTATACGAAAAAATGGAGTGTTTTAATTGCAACTGGCAATGTATTTATAAAACAGCCAAAAATGAGCCGTTCCCCTGTATGCCCGTTATCGGTTTAGAGGACGTGTGGGCACACGTGCGCGCCGCTTTATAATCTGGTTATAATTTTCGGGGACCTGCAATCGTTACAAACAGATGAGACTGGCCGGTAATGGTAATTAACGAATTACTGTTAGCTTTGCGGGTCAATTTTTATTGCTTTAATGAAGACATATTTCCGGCTGCTATCGTTTGCCAAACCCATCGAGAAGTTTGCCATTCCGTATATCATCACTACCATACTTTCGGTAATATTCAGTACGCTCAATCTTGCGTTGTTAGCACCTTTATTACAAACACTGTTTATTGGTAAAGTTGTTTTTGTAAAGCTGGGGCCGAAGCCGCACTTTTTCGATATTATGGCTACCTTCCATTACTATGTGCAATATATGTTGAATACGTATGGTGGGTGGGGCACATTGGCGTTTGTATGCGCAACTATAGTTGCTTCAGCACTATTGGGTAACTTATTTCGCTACTTGTCGCAACGTACAATGGAGAATTTAAGGGTGCATACCTTACTGAATTTCAGGCGGACAGTGTTCAATAATGTAATGAACCTTCACCTGGGTTTTTTTAACAACGAGCGTAAGGGCGATATCATTTCAAAAATTGCATCCGACGTTCAGGTGGTTCAATTTTCGGTAACCAGCACCCTGCAGGTTGTTTTTAAGGAACCGTTGACGTTATTGGCTTACATGGGCTGGTTATTTGCCATTTCGGTAAACCTTACAGTTTATTCATTGCTGGTGATACCGATTTCGGGGTTTGTTATTTCAAAAATTGTCAAACGGCTTAAGTCACAGGCTATCGCATCGCAACAGACTTATGGCAATATGATCAGTTATTTGGATGAGGCGCTTTCGGGCATAAAAATTATTAAGGCCTTTAACGCTACCGGCTTTATAAAGAACAGGTTCGATAAGGAAAATAGAAAATATTCAGACATTACAAGGTCAATGGCACGGCGTCAGCAGTTAGCCTCCCCTGTGTCTGAATTTTTTGGTATCACTATGGTGGCGTGTATTGTGTTGTATGGGGGGCATTTAATATTTACAAAAGACGCCTCGGCGCTAAGCCCTCAAAATTTTATCACTTATGTAGCTATTTTTTCGCAGGTAATGCGCCCGGCCAGGGCAATCTCGGATTCTTTTAGCAGCATACATTCAGGCATTGCGGCGGGTGAGCGCGTTTTGGCATTGATCGACGAAAAGCCGCTGATTGTGGATGCGCCGGATGCTGTTGCCGTTACCGATTTTGCCGATAGTATTCAATTTAACCATGTAACATTCGCTTACAAGGATAAGACTGTTTTATCAGACATCAGCATGGTCGTCCCCAAAGGCAAAACCGTGGCCCTTGTTGGCCCGTCAGGTGGCGGCAAATCAACGCTGATGGACCTGATCCCCAGGTTTATTGAACCACAATCGGGCGAAATATGTATCGACGGCAAAGACATTCAAAAAGTCACCATGGATTCGCTGCGGGCGCAAATGGGCATTGTAAACCAGGAATCGATTTTATTTAACGACACCATTTTTAACAACATCGCCTTTGGCAAAACCGATGCTACAAGGGAGGAAGTCGAAGCGGCGGCACGCATTGCCAATGCCCACAACTTTATAATGGAAACGGACAAAGGCTATGAAACCAACATTGGCGACCGGGGCACAAAGCTTTCCGGCGGACAACGGCAACGTATTTGCATAGCGCGCGCCGTGCTCAATAACCCGCCCGTTATGCTGCTGGACGAAGCCACGTCGGCGCTCGACACCGAGTCGGAAAAACTGGTGCAGGACGCTTTGAACAACCTGATGAAAAACCGAACATCGTTAATTATCGCCCACCGGCTAAGCACCATTCAAAACGCAGATATGATCATCGTGCTGGAAAATGGCAGAATTGTTGAACGTGGTAACCATCACGAGTTAATTGCTAATAACGGTTTATACCGGCGGCTGATCGACATGCAGACATTTAGTGAATAACAGTGGCACATGATATTAGCTTTTTTAATGATCCAATAATTGATATGCCAAAAAAAAGAACGCTGTTAAATAAGTATTGGTTAAAGTATACCGATAAGGCCGGCTACGAAATTTACAAGTGGGAAGGTGCAAACTACAAGAATATTGAGCGGGCTAATTTTTTGCTGGGCCATAACCGTTTAGTTAACATCAATAAAATAAAGGAAACGGCTGTAGCTAACAACCGGTTGAATTTTAATCACAGCGGCAATGCGGGCGATATTATATACGCCATGGCTACTATAAAAAAGATACAGGAAGTGGTAAAGGTGCCTGTAAATTTATATTTACGGGCAAACCAGCCGCTTAATATAAGCCCTTATGCCAAACACCCGCTGGGTAATGTGATGCTGAATGACAAGATCATTGAAATGATCGTTCCGTTGATCAGCAGCCAGGCGTATATTAATGAATGCGGCCCGCTGACAGATCAGTCGATAGATGTTGATCTCGATTTTTTTCGCGCGGGCCTTATACCTACTGACAAAGGCAATATTGCTCATTGGTGTGGTTTTATTACCGGCACAAACCCGGTACTATGGAAAAATTGGCTGGATGTTACGCCCAACACCGCCTTTGCAGGCGATGTAGTAATTGCCCGGAGCGACCGTTACCAGAACCGGCTTGTTGACTATTCTTTTCTGAAAAAATACGATAAGCTAAAATTTATTGGACTGGAGGAGGAGTTTAAAAACATGAGGAAAGCTGTGCCAAATATTGAATGGGTACCGATTAACAACTTTCTGGAGATGGCGCAAATTATAGCCGGCTGCAAGTTTTTTATCGGCAATCAGTCCTTCCCTTTTTCAATAGCCGAGGGATTGAAAGTCCCACGCATATTGGAAGTGTCGTTAGAGGTGATTAATGTGGTTCCCGAAGGTGGCGAAGGCTACGATTTTCTGTTCCAAGACCATTTTGAAACATTGGTTGATGAGCTTTATAACAAATAGCCGTAAACCAATTCCGTTCCGTGCCCTGATGGTCATACGCCTGGTATACAGGTTCCTTTTACAAACATGATTTATAATACCAGCAGCCCGGTTCTCTTTTTAATATTTAACCGGCCAGATACCACAAAAAAAGTGTTTGCGCAAATACGGGCCGCAAAACCGCCGAGGTTATATATCGCGGCCGACGGACCGCGCATGGGTTCGGCGACCGACGGGCAATTGTGTGCCGAAACCAGAAAAACCATCGAAATAGATTGGGATTGTGACGTTAAAACACATTACAGGGACGATAACGCCGGGTGTAAACAAGGCGTGTCTGCCGCTATAGACTGGTTTTTTGCGCACGAAACTGAAGGTGTTATTTTGGAAGATGATTGTTTGCCGGCCAATGGCTTTTTTGAGTTTTGCGATGTGCTCCTTGAAAAATACCGTGCTGACGATCGCGTGAGGCATATCACCGGCTGCAACCTTCAATTTGGGAAAAAATGGGGCGAAGCGAGTTACTATTTTTCAAACCGCACGCATGTTTGGGGCTGGGCCGGCTGGAAAAGGGCTTGGAACGACTATGATCTGTATTTGAATAACTACCGGGAAGCTGATGTGATGCAGGCCATGAAAAATATTTATGCCGATGAGCTTGTCGCCAGCGCGTGGACAAATATTTTCAAGGATGTAAAGGCCGGCAAAATAAATTCGTGGGCGTACCCGCTTGATTTTTGCAACTTTTTTAATAATGGATTGGTCGTTATACCTAATGAAAACCTGGTAACAAACATCGGCTACAGCACAAACGCGACAAATACGCTGGATGAAAAGAGCGTGTATGCCAATATTCCTTTAGGAGAAATCACTGAAATTACGCACCCGGCTTTTTTTGTTCCGCAAAAGGAAGCTGACCTGGCGATCATCGAAAGGGATTTTGATATTTTAAACCAGCGGAAAAAGCAAAATTCAATGCGCCGGAAAATAAAGAGATGGGTCAAATCCTGGTTTAAATAGGTGCTAAAAGCAGAAAGCACAAACGGAAAGCTACCTGTTTGATATGAATACCATCCACGCCGTTTATGTGAAGTTATAAAATTGGCTTACATTTAAATAAAAAAAGCACCTGCAGAAGGGTGCTTTTTTTTATGAACAGTAAAGCGGGATGTTATTGAAACTTAAACCCTAAGCCTACCTGGAACACCTGGTTTCGGTAATCGGCAATATAAGCGCCGTTTGCCGAACTTTGCTGGGTTTGCTGGTTCTGCTGCAGGTCGATAGTGTACCTGAAACGCAATTCCACATCGCGGCTCAAATCAAAGCTTACGCCAACTACGCCGTCCAGCACCGTTTTGTCACCATAAGTACTGTAGGAGTTTTCGCTGGTTAGGACAAATCCATTATCGTAAGTATTAGTAGTGCTAACCGGAATGGCTACCTGCGGACCGATCAAAAAGTTGAACGTTGGTGAAAGTTTAAATTTTAACAGCAAGGGAATATCTACATAATTGGCATGCTGGGTAAAATTGCCATCGGGAGTTGTTTCGGCATATCCTTTTTCCGAGTAGAGTATTTCGGGCTGGAAAGACATGGGGTAAACTAAAGGCAAGTTAAGATATAAACCCGCATTAAAACCGGCGATGGCGGCAGTAGTGTAATTTGAATTGTACGCGTTAATGGTATTTGAAACGTTTAAGCCGCCTGTTAAACCAACCCTAACCTTGTAAAAATCATCGTATTCACTGCGTGGCGGAGGACGTCGTACACGGCGGGGGCCGTAATATCCTTGCGCACTTACCGAGCCTGCCAACGTGAGCAGGCATACCGCTAAAAAGAGTATTTTTTTCATAACATGTTTGTTTTTTTATTTAACATAGATTAAAAAACAACCCAAAGGTTTATTCCCTGGTTGCTTTTAATTCAAAAAATCTCTTAAAAAACATGCCATTAAGCACATCTTCAGGCAAAAAAAATGTTCAATTGGGCTCCTGAAAAGGTGTTTTGAGGTATCCTGATGGAAATAAAAAAAACGATACCGATCTGGGTTTATTCCCATCGGCCTTGGCCTTTTTGACCACTTTTCCGGATTTTTATACAAATTAAACCCTCATATTCCTGTAATATTTCTAGTTCGCCTGTCATTATTCATGCGAACGATTAATTTTGTGATTAGCTGATGTTAAATTAAAATACATCGGCGGCCGATTATCTTCTAACTGTTTTTATTTAACCCACTTAATTACCAGATCATGAAGAAGCTAATTTTTTACATTCCGTTTTTTATTTTATGCCTTGTGGTTTTTCAGATCCGTGCACAAAATGTTGCGCTGGGTATACAAGGCGGTATTAGTATTCCTAACCTTACCTCGGGCGGTGCTAACGCGACACCCTTAAGCAAAGGGTACAGTTCGCGCTTTGGCCCTGATTTCGGCCTGAACGCCGAGTTTAAAATTTCAAGCCTGTTTGCCATTCAGCCACAATTGGAGTACTCATCGCAGGGTGGTAAAAAGGATGGTCTGCAGGCTTTTCCTACGCCGGCTCAGGTGGCTCAGGAATTCCCGCCGGGACAGGCGCCGCAGTATTTGTACGCCAACTACAACAGCACTGCAAAAATAAATTACCTGATGATACCGGTACTGGCAAAATTTGGATGGGATTTTAAAGGGTCGCCCTTACGGTTTTTTGTTGATGCCGGACCTTTTGTGAGCTTCCTGATTTACGGAAAACAAGTTACCAGCGGATCGAGCCAGTTTTATACTGACCCTGCCGGTACAATGCCTTTGCCCGGCGGCGCACAGTCGTTCGACAATACGCAGGATATAAAAAACCAGTTGCACGGAACCAACGTGGGCATCGAAGGTAACCTTGGACTCGAATACAAATTTAAAAAGAGCTACCTGTTTATTCAGGGCGGCGGTAACTATGGCTTTATCAATATACAAAAAGTAGCGCAGGACGGTAACAATAACACCGGCGCTGCAACTGTTGATATTGGTTACAGCATTTGGCTGGGCAAATAAGTTTAGAATCAAAGCGCAAGGGACCACGGGTCAAAGACGGGATGTGAAATATACCTGGTCCCTTGCACTTCATTCCTGTATCTTTCAAAATATGGAAACTAAAATACGTGCCATCATCACCGGTGTTACCGGCATGGTAGGCGAAGGCGTGATGCATGAATGCTTAAACCGGCCTGAAGTTGAGGCTGTACTGATCATCAACAGGCGCCCGTCGGGTTTTAGCCACCCCAAATTAAAAGAGATCATTCATGCGGATTTTTTTGATATAACTCCTATCCGCGATCAGCTGGGCGGCTATAACGCCTGTTATTTTTGTCTTGGGGTTTCATCGGTAGGGATGAAAGAGCCCGAATATTTCAGGTTAACTTACACACTTACCGTGAGCGTTGCGCAAACTTTGAGCGAACTGAACCCCGATATGGTATTTTGCTACGTTTCGGGCAAAGCAACCGATAGCACCGAAAACGGTAAATCCATGTGGGCCCGGGTTAAAGGTAAAACGGAAAATGATTTGATGAAGCTGCCGTTTAAAAAAGTTTATGCTTTCAGGCCCGGGTATATGCACCCTACGCCGGGCCTCAAAAACACCAATAAATATTACAAATACATCACCTGGATGTACCCGTTTATGCGCCGGGTGTTCCCGGGCGGCGTAAGTACGCTGGCTGAGCTTGGGTTGGCGATGATCAACATCACTTTATACGGCTACGACAAGCAAATTATCGAGGTAAAAGACATCGTAAAACTGGCAAAAAACAGGTGATTAAATTATCTTAGCCAAAAACAATCAGCTATGGAAAGAACAGCCTTTTTTATGAAGCTCGTTCCGCGGCGGCCAACGTTTGCACAGGATATGACGGCCGACGAGCGCGCTATAATGATGCAGCATATTGCCTATTGGAAAAAGTATTTAGACGATGGGAAACTGCTGGTTTACGGGCCCGTGATGGACCCCGCGGCAACTTATGGAATGGGAATTTTATTGACCGAAGATGAGGAAGAAGTAAAAACCCTGATAGCCGGCGACCCGGCCGGGCAGATCAATAATTATGAATATTACCGGATGCGGGCGGTGATAAAGGGGTAGATTGATTTGCTAATTATTTTGTAAATTTACATAATGAGCACACTACTGGAAAGAATAACCGTTGACACGGGCATATGTCACGGTAAGGCATGTATTCGTCATATGCGCTGGCCGGTTGAAGTAATAATTGATCTGATCGCCTCCGGGATGTCATTTGATGATATTATAGCTGATCACCCGGAATTGGAAAAAGATGACATTCTGGCGGCGTTGGCGTATGCGAAAATAACATTATCGGGTAAATCACTATCAGAGGTAAATTGATGGACTTTTTGGTTGATGTTCATTTGCCTATTGGTCTTTCGAAATTTTTGAACAACCTACCGGGATGTTCGTCGGTGCACGTTAATCAAATATTGCAAAAATGGCACACAGCAGATGCTGAAATTTGCAGGCATGCAGATAAGAATGGCCAGGTAGTTATAACTAAGGACGAGGATTTTAAAAACTCTTACTTTGTAAACCAAACCCCTAAGAAAATAATAAGGATTACTTTAGGGAATACTTCAAATGCAGATTTGATTTTGTTTTTTGAAAGGTATTTGCGTCTTATTTTGACACTTTCAGTTAAGTCGACCTTCTATGTCGAAATCAATAAGGAACGGATTACGATAATCGATTGAGAAACCATGAAAATTGTCCCAGTAGAAGAAAGGCTCTATTAAAGGAGATTGATGAAGAATATGAGGATATGCTTTATTGGCTTTCCAGGCCGCCGCAGGAACGGATTGCCGAGGTTACTAGGCTAATTCATCTTACCTTAAAACCGGGGCAGCGGATGGATAAAACAATAGTTGTAAGAAGACAGTTGCACTCTGAAAATGATGACGATAATAAAGCAAAATAGATAATTATAGTGGGATATGGATTTGCAAACGGAAAAAATAGAATTGGCAAAACGTTTGCTCGAAACTGAAAATCAGTCAGTCTTGCTTCAAATTAAAGAAGTTTTTGACAGCCATGAAAAAGATTTCTGGAACGAGCCGCCCGAGCATGTAAAAGCGGGAATTGAACGCAAAAAAAAAAGGCTGCCGAAGGAAAACTAACGCCACATGATGAGGTGATGAAGAAATACGCTAACGTCTTATAGCTCAGGTTTCGTTGCTTTGGTCCATTTGGGTATTATGCCATCTCTTTCCCATTTTATACACATCGATTTATGTTCCTCGAAATTCCCAAAACATAAAGCGTCTAGCATTTCACTCCGTGTCATAGAGGGGTTACCCAATGTTTTTCGTATCAAATCAGTGTGTTTGTCAACATATTCTTCAAACCTTTGAGATGCCCAAATGTACTCATTGCTGTCGGCCGGAATTTGAAATTCAGTTGGCATCTCGTTTTCAGGCGTTCCGTTTCTAATATCAAATCCATTAAATTGTTTTGGTAATTTGGTTCTGTCAAAAATGAACGGAGTTTGAATTGAAATAACCTGATAATCATCAATTAAATGTGCTATGCCATTGACCTTCAATCCATGTTCTGATAAATAGCCATACTGTTCATAAAATTCCTTGATTGTTAGTTGACGGTCCATTGAATAATTTAATGTTTTAAGGAATGAATATAAAAAAATCCCTGAGATGTAACAACTTTTTAAAAGTTGTCACACCTTCCCTGTTCATATTCATTTATTAAAAGTAAATTTGATTTAAAAAAAAGGCTATGGTTTTAGTATTAAAAAAAGGCGCGAGTAAAAAAGAAATGGATTATATTTCTGAAAAGCTCCAGGTGAGCAAAGGTGTGGATACAAAAAAATATTGTGGAGTTATTAAATTGAAAGAAGACCCGTTGGTTATTCAAAAAAAGATGAGAGATGAGTGGAAGTAAGTATTTGTTAGATACTAATGCTGTTTTATATATACTGAATGGGGATGCAACGCTTGCTGATTTTTTATTTGAAAAAGAATTGTATCTATCGGTTATTTCAGAAATGGAGTTGTTAAGTTATAAAGAACTAACAGATAAAGATAGGCAGAAGATAATAGCATTTTTGAAAGGCTTCGTCATTCTAAATATCGATGAAAATATAAAATTAAATACAATCGAGGTAAAAAAAACGTCGGGCCTGAAACTGCCGGATAGCATTATCGCAGCTTCAGCAATATCTTTAAAGTTGCCACTTTTAACATCGGATAAACATTTCAAAAATGTTAAGCATCTAAATCTTGTTTATTACCAAAAATAATCAGACACTTTTCATTGCCACTTTGATAACTAATGTTATTTTGTTAAATTCTACCCATATTCATGCACCCCACCCACGCCAAATACAACGAAAAATTCAACAATGCCCTTGCCCAGCTTAATTCCGAGCAACTGGCTGCCGTTAACCAGATGGACGGCCCTGTTTTGGTGATCGCCGGGCCGGGGACGGGTAAAACACAGATTTTGGCGGCCCGCATCGGTAAAATTTTAATGGAAACGGATGCCCGTGCCGGCGAAATTTTATGCCTTACTTACACGGATGCAGGTGCGGTAGCCATGCGTAAACGGCTGTTTGAATTTATCGGCCCGGAAGCCTACAGGGTGAACATTTATACTTTCCACGCCTTTTGTAACGAGATCATCCAGGAAAACCTGGAATATTTTGGCAAGCTGACGCTGGATGCTTTGTCAGATCTGGATTCGGCTATCTTTTTCAGGGAACTGGTGGACGAGTTTCCTAACGACCACTTGCTAAAGCGCTTTACAGGCGATATTTATTACGATGCGCCGCGATTGAAAAGTCTTTTTTCGGATATGAAACGGGAAAACTGGACGGCGGTGGCAATCGAACAGGCGGTGGAAGATTACCTGGCCGACTTGCCGCTACGGGATGAATTTATCTACAAACGCGCCAATGCCGCCAAAGGGATCAAAATTGGCGACCCGAAACAAAAGGATATCGACGCGGCGAAAGAGAAAATGGAAAAGCTATTGGCGGCGGTAGCAGAATACCAAAACTTCGACGCCAAAATGAAAGCCCGCAGCCGGTACGATTATGACGACATGATCCAATGGGTGCTGAAAGCCTTTCGTGACAATGAAGAATTGCTGCGCCGCTACCAGGAACGTTACCAGTATATTTTGGTGGATGAGTTCCAGGATACCAGCGGTTCACAAAATGAATTGTTAAAATTTATTTTGAACTACTGGGATACGCCAAATGTGTTTGTGGTGGGAGATGATGACCAGTCGATCTTCAAGTTCCAGGGCGCTAATATGAAAAACATCCTGGATTTTGCGAGCGACTATTCAAAAACGCTTAAAACCGTTGTATTAAAGCACAATTACCGGTCGAACCAATTGATATTGGATGTTTCAAAAGCACTGATAGAAAATAATCGCGAAAGACTTACCGCACAACTGGAACTGGATAAAAACCTGGAGTCGGCGCATCCGCGTTTCAGTGAGCTGATGATAGAGCCCCAGGTAAAGGAATATGAAAATCCTAACCAGGAACTGGCCGACATAGCGGCGCAAATTAAGCGGCTGCTCGATACCGGAACTGAACCCGGCGAAATAGCCGTGATCTACCGCAACCACAGCCAGGCGGAGGACTTGTTGCACTTTCTTGACGGTCGGCATATCGCCGTAAACACCAAACGCAAGGTGGATATTTTCACCCTGCCCTTCGGCGAAAAAATACTCAACATATTGCGCTACCTGGCGATGGAAATGGATTCGCCCTACAGCGGTGACGAATTGCTGTTCGAGATCATGCACTATGATTTTTTTGATATTCAACCAATTGAGATTGCCAAAGCTTCGGTCGCGGTAGCAAAAGAAAACTATGCCACAGCCAATAATAACGAACCGAAGACCTCCCTGCGTCGCTACATCAGCCAGATGCGTACACCGGCCCAGCCCGGGCTGTTTGATCAGCAGCAAAACCTGGGCATGAAGTTTTTGGTCAGCGACATTGATTACCTGTTAACCTACTCGGCCAGCAATACCCTGCAACAACTTTTTGAGCAGGTAGTGGCTAAAATGGGCGTGCTGAGATACATCATGCAGCAACCCGACAAGGGCTGGTATATGCAGGTGCTGACCAGCCTGTTTGATTTTATCAAAGAGGAAAGCCGCAAAAAGCCGGATATCAAGATCGCCGACCTGATGCACATCATTAAGCTGATGCAGGAACACGGCATCAGGCTGGAGCTGAACCAGGTTATTTTTTCGGAGAATGGCATCAACTTCCTCACTGCACATGGCTCAAAAGGCCTGGAGTTTGAGCATGTGTTTGTGATCGGCTGTACCAAAAAGATTTGGGACACCAAAGGCCGAAATTACGGCTTTAGCTACCCGGATACCTTAACCCAGGCTTCGGATGATGAGATTGCCCAAAAGGAAGAATCGCGCAGGTTGTTTTATGTGGCGTTAACCCGCGCAAAGCAATGCCTCAATATTTCCTATTCGGCGAAGGACAAAAGCGGAAGGGAGCAGGAAGCTTCGCAATTTGTAAGCGAGATCATCGCCGGCACGTACCTGCAGGTACAGCATCCAAAAGTGAGCGAAGACGTGATGATAGATTTCCTGGCATCGCAATATTTGGAAACCTTACAACCCAAAGTAGAACTGCTGGATAAAAACTATATCGACCTGCTGCTGCAAAACTATACCCTTTCCGTAACGCACCTGAGCAATTACCTGGACTGCCCGTTGCGGTTTTATTTCCAGTGCCTGATCAGGGTGCCATCGGGTAAAAGCCCGTCGGCTACATTTGGACAGGCCGTACACTGGGCGCTGAATAAAGCCTTTAAAAAACTAAAGGAGAACGGCGATGAATTTCCGTTGACCGAGGAATTTATGCGCGAGTTCCGCTGGTATATGCACCGTAATCGCGATTCGTTCACCAAAGAGGATTTTAAGCTCCGGATGGATTATGGCGAAAAGATATTGCCGGCTTACTACAATCAAAACATCAATTCCTGGAATAAAATAGCGGTAACAGAACGAAGCATCCGCAATGTGGAAGTGGAAGGCGTGCCGATAAAGGGCAATTTGGACAAGGTAGAATTTACCGGTAAGCAGGTAACCGTTGTGGATTACAAAACCGGCAAGCTTAAAAACGCAAAAGATAAGCTGAAAAGACCTGATGAAGGCAGCCCCAGCGGCGGCGACTACTGGCGCCAGGCTGTTTTTTATAAGATACTGATCGACAATGACCGCGCACTGGATTGGCAGGTGGTAAGCACCGTTTTTGAATTTGTGGAGCCGGTGAACGACGAATATTACAAGGAAAAAATTGTGATCACGACGGAAGATACTGCTGAAGTTACTGATCAGATCACCACCGTTTATCAAAAGATTCTGGCGCATGATTTTAATACCGGCTGCGGCAAAAAAGAATGCGACTGGTGCCATTTTGTAAAAAGCAACTTTAAACAAATCGGCGGCGTAATGCAGGAGGAAGGGGAGGAGTGATGCTTCGACAGGCTCAGCATGACAGCCCGCTTTTGTTTTCAGACGGTCTTGGTGAACCTGTCGGACCATTGAGGAACCATTCGACAGGCTCTGAACACAGTGTTTTGGTTTAATCTTACTTTTAAATAATATGAAATACATCACTTTAGGCTTTATTTTGTTGATCACTCAATTTGTTTCCGCCCAAACCACTATCAAACGTGATGCTGCCATTAGCCAAATGGTGGACGAAGTTTCATCCAAAAATATTGAAACCATCATCCGAAAACTGGTAAGCTTTAAAACACGGCATACGTTAAGCGATACCACCAGCAAAACCGAAGGCAGCGGCGCGGCGCGTAATTGGATAAAATCAGAATATGAAAAATACGCGACGGCCTCAGGCGGCAGGATGACCGTACAGTTCGATACGTTTACACAGCCTAAAAGCGAGCGGGTGGATAAGCCTGTTCATTTAAAAAATGTACTGGCGATATTGAAAGGCGCCGATCCGAATGACACACGGGTTTATATCGTTTCAGGCCATTATGATTCGCGGAAATCCAATGTGATGGATCCCAACGGGTTTGAACCTGGCGCCAATGATGACGCCTCGGGCACGGCAGTATCCATGGAGTTGGCAAGGGTGATGGCCAAACGATCTTTCCCGGCGACGATAATTTTTATGTCCGTAGTGGGCGAGGAGCAGGGCCTGTATGGCTCGGCAAACGTAGCTAAACGGGCAAAGGCCGAAAACTGGAATGTGGATGCCATGCTGAACAATGATATAGTAGGGAACACACACGGTATGGAAACTGATTTGAAAGATAACCGCAGCGTGCGGGTATTTAGCGAAGGGGTTCCTTCCATTGCCGCCGTCAACGCCCGCGACATTGGCAGGCTGATCTCCCTTGGTGGCGAGAACGACAGCCCCTCGCGCGAGCTGGCGCGTTATGCCAAAGAAACAGGGGAGCGTTACGTCGACCAATTGGACGTAAAACTGGTGTACCGGCGTGATCGATATCTGCGGGGCGGCGACCATATCTCCTTTTTGGAGCAGGGCTTTACGGCCGTTCGCTTTACTGAAATGAACGAGGATTTTACCCGCCAGCACCAGGATGTGCGCGTGGACAGCGGTAAGGATTATGGCGATCTGCCTGATTTCGTCGATTTTAACTACGTGCAAAAAGTGGCAAGGATGAACCTTTCTGTATTGGCCAATCTTGCGCTTGCACCCGCTGAACCTCAAAACGTGGGTGTGGTCACCAGCGGCCTCACCAATAAGACTATGTTGAAATGGGAGGCGCCCAAAACCGGTAAAAAACCGGCAGGTTATTACGTACTGATGCGTGAAACCATCAGCCCGTACTGGGAAAAGAAATTTTATGTGACGGATAATACCGCTACGCTCAGTTATTCAAAAGATAATTACTTTTTTGGGGTACAATCGGTTGATGCGGACGGGCATGAGAGTTTACCGGTGTTTCCGAAGCCTGTCAGGTGAAATATTTGAAAATTTGAACTTTATGATGTTTATCATTAACTCGATTTTTACAGGCACTTGGGGCATTACAGTCGCGCTGGCGGTACTTCAATTATTCCGCCGCAAGCTTCAGATCAATCCTGCCATCAATTGTCGGTTAGTATATTGCTGTTAATAGGGGCGTCAATCTACCTCTTGAAAATACTGGTTGATATTGTTGAAATCGCTCATTCAACAAGGGAAAGTGAGAATCAATGGGTTATGAAAGGGAGTTCCATGGCTTTTTTGATATTTTTAGGGGCGTGGCCTTTTAGTTTCGGATTGCTGCCGCAATTACTTTGGCTAAAAAACTTCGTGGACGTCTTTCAATCCATGTAATAATTATTGCCATTTGGGCAATCAGCCGTCTTTTTGTTCCATGGGGCCATAACAGAATTTTTTATGCAAAAGCCGATCGACCTGAATTTTAAATTCGAATTTTCGTTTGTTGATCAGCTGGCACAGATTGCTGTTTATGCAACGGCGTTTGCGCTGGTTTGTTACTTAATATCCCGGAAGGATAATCGCGGCGAATCTTTGGTTAGCGAAACATTGTAGGTACGCCAGGCATCGCCTCCCCCGCCTTACATGTCTCGCCTAAAAATAGTAAAAATGGAGGTAATAATTCAATTGATAACACACGCAATCTTTGCCGGTACGTGTGTTGTCGTTCCCCTTCTATTTATTCTAAGCATTTTCAAAATAAAAATACCCTTGCCGGATAATTCAGCGCTGGTTCTTGCGGTAAATTGGGCGTTGTTGATGGGCTCTTCGATTATTATTGCCAGGATAATTATAGAAACACCTATTCAATACTATTCCGCAGGGGAGTATGAACAGTATGTCGTCAGAAATCGAATTATCGGGCCAAACTGGGTTTACTTTTGGCTTTTGGGGGCAGGCATGCGTATCTTAAGCCCGCAAATACTGTGGGTCAGGAAGTTTCGTCGGAGTATAATTTCTTCGGCAATAATTATTTTCGCCTGGGGAGTACTATTTATTGCTGGTATGCTTTTGGCAGAGCATTTTGAATGGAGTTATTCTGAACGATTAGTGCTAAGTTTCCGTAAAGACGTTCCGATCTATTTGGCTATCATAGCAATATTATATTTAATACTGCGCAGGACGAAAGAATCTGCTAAAACCTGATTTTTTCTTCCGGACTTTACTGACTTCCGGACTTTTCGGACTGCTTTTTACTTCACGCTCTTCTTAAGCACGATAAAATATCCGGAAATAAAAACAACCACCGAAACGATCAGGCTTACAAATATCTCTTTGGTAAACAGCGCCACCTCTATTACCGGCAAACCGGCGGGTGTTGATATACTGTGGTGATTGCCATCGGTAAGCGCTTTTATCGTGATCATTGGGTGCGAATAAGGAAACAAGTAAGCATATTGCCAGCTGTTGCCGGCCAAAATTATTCCGGTTATAACGCAAATAAAACCTATACCCATCGGCTTTAAAAAATCGCGGAATAAAAGACTTAGCAAAAATTGTATGGATAATATACCCAGGGACGAAAGGAAAAGTTTAAAATAGAGTTTTGCCAGGAGGCCTGCCATGCTGTATTGACCAAATTGCAACTGTGGCCGCAGCGTACCCAGCAGGTTGCCGAAACCGACGGTAAAAAGCATAAACAGCGCCAGGCACATAAATATCAGGAAGAAGGCATATAAATACTTGGCGGCATAAACAGACAATTTTGAAATAGGAAGGCTGAACAGCGACTTCCAGGTATCAGCCTTATGCTCAATACTGTTTACCGAGTAAGCAACAAATACCACCAGCATAGGTAATATTAAAAAGCCCATCGGACCCAGGATTACCGAAGAAAATGCTATCCACAAAAACGAGGGCGGCGTTTGCAATAGGTTTTGGCTTTTGGTAAAATAAAAGCCTACTGATACCAGGCCGCACAGCAAAAAAGGCAGCACCAGGGCGCTCCAAAACGCCATGGTTTTGCGCGTTTTATAAAATTCGGAGCGGAACGACAGTATAAATCCTTTCATGGCTCAGGCGTTTTGGGTAATGGCTAAAAACAATTTTTCAAGGTCCTTTTGCTGCTTGTTGATGCTATAAACCGTATGCCCGTTCTTGTTCAACAATGCATTGAGCTCGCCCATTTGTTTTTTATCCACGTACGGAACGGTTAAATAATGCTCATTCACATCCGTAACCTCAAAATTATTTCGCTTTAAAAAATTAGCGGCATCGACAGTATTCTCCGCCTCAACCTGGACCAATGTCTGGCTCAAAGCCTGCAATTCTTCAATACTTCCCTGGAATAATAGCTCGCCATGGTTAATAATACCTACGTGGGTGGCCATGCGTTCCACCTCGGCCAGTAAATGGCTGGATACAAAAACCGTTTTTTGGTATTTGGACACCAGTCTGATCAGCAGCTCCCGTACTTCGATAATACCGTTCGGGTCCAGGCCATTGGTTGGTTCGTCCAGGATAAGCAATTTAGGGTCCGACAGCAATGCCAGGCCAATGCCCAGGCGCTGCTTCATGCCCAATGAATACTGCCCTGCTTTTTTATTGGCGGCATCTTTTAAATGCACCAGGTCCAGCATTTCTTCAACGCGGCTTGAGGGAATTTCAAGCAACAGCGCCCTGTTTAATAAATTTTCCCGGCCTGAAAGATGAAGATAAAGCGCCGGCTGCTCTATGAGCGAACCGATTTGCGAAAGAATGCTGATGCGGTTGCTTTGAAGTTCTTTATCAAAAATATGAATGCTGCCGTGCTGCGTTTTCAGCAGGTTCATCAGCAGCTTTATGGTGGTAGTTTTACCGGCGCCGTTAGGGCCAAGGAAGCCGTATATACTGCCCTCGGGCACCTGCAGGTTTAGTGACTTTACGACGGTTTGATCGCCAAAATTGAAGGTTAACCCTTCCGTACGGATTACCATAGTTTTTCTTTAGCTACTGAGCATACAGTTTTGATCAGGCCGATGCTTTTGCTGAACAGCGAGGTAGCCTGTTCAGTTTTAACAGTGATGCTTTCGCTATGCTGACGTACCTGGTAGCTTACCCCCATAATAAGGGCGAACAATACCGGGGCCAGCAGCAAAATAAATGGGTTTGAATTGGTGATGAGCTTTTTCATCGTGTGTGTGATTTGATGGTACAAAGGAATATCAAATAAATTTCCTGCTAAAAAGTATTAGACCAATTGACGGGATTTATAGACGAACAGCGGTTTGGCGGATCCGCCCCGTTCGTCGGCAATAAACGGGCGTTCATCGACGGTGTCGGCAATTATATATAAATTGCCGGTAGTAAACTTATTTAAATAGTATTTTTAGTTGATGAAACGAAGCTGGCAAATCTTCTGGCATGCATTTTTTTGGGTGTTTTGGGTATCCTTGTTTATGCTGCTTGCTAAAAGCAATACCAAACTCGGCCTGAACGATCTGCTGGTTATTTTTCTGTTATACCCCGCAATTAATATTGGCTTGTTTTATCTAAACTACCTTTTGCTTATTCCCCGGTTTTTGGATACGAAGCGCTACGGGCTTTATGCATTGGTGATCGCTTTCACTATAGTCGTGTTTGGTTTTGGCAAATATGGCGTAGCGCTGATATTTAAGCAGTACGTGTTAATGCAAGTAAAGGGGCATATGACTGGTTTTGGCTCCTACTTTTTAAGTACGGTGTTTACCAGCATCATATACCTTTTTTTAAGCGTTGTGTTGAAATTTACCGTCGATTGGTTTTTGAACGAACGCATCCAGCGCGATCTGGAAAATCAGCGCCTGAGCGCCGAGCTGGCTTTTTTAAAATCGCAGATCAACCCCCATTTTTTGTTCAATTCGTTAAACAGCATTTATTCGCTGGCCTACCAGCGGTCGGAAATGACGCCCGACGCCATTTTAAAGCTATCGGAGATCATGCGCTATATGCTATACGAAAGCAATGATAATAAGGTCGATCTGTCAAAAGAATTACAATATTTGCAGAACTATATCGACCTGCAAAAAATACGCTTCGGCAACAAAGCATATATTGATTTTAAGGTTGAAGGGAAGGTTTTAAACCAGCAGATTGCCCCGCTGCTGTTAATAGCCTTTATTGAAAATGCCTTTAAGCACGGCGTGGCCAATAACCCTTTGACGCCCATTCGTTTATTGATAGATGTGGATGAATCGCACCTGCATTTTTATATGCAGAATAAAAAACACATGAACAACCGGGATGCGGTGGGTGGCATCGGGTTAAACAATGTGCAGCGCAGGCTGAATTTGCTATACCCCGGGAAGTACAATTTGGACGTTAAGGATGAATTGGATACGTACACAGTTGAATTATCGTTAGTTTTATAATATGATACGATGCCTGATAGTTGACGACGAGCCGCTGGCCCTGCATGTTTTGGAGGATTATATCTCTAAGATACCATTTTTACAGCTGGTGAAAGCTACAACCAACCCTATTGAAGCCTTAAGCCTGGTGCAGGATAAGGCGGTTGACCTTGTCTTTCTGGATGTACAGATGCCCGAGCTTACCGGTATACAGTTTTTGCGTATCGCCAATGGCAAGGCAAAAGTGATCCTCACCACCGCATACCCGCAGTATGCGTTGGAAGGCTACGAACTGGATGTGATTGACTACCTGCTAAAGCCCATCGCGTTCGACCGTTTTTATAAAGCGGTGCAAAAAGCACAGACTGTATTGCAACCCTCGGCAGTTGAGCCAAAACCGGCGCAACCCGAACCCGTGCAACAACCAAAGCAGGATTTTTTAAGCGATTTTATTTTTGTGAAGACGGAGCATAAGATCCAGAAGGTGTACCTGAACGACATCCTTTTTATCGAGGGCCTGAAAGACTATATCTCCATTTTTACCCCAGCTGAACGGATCATCACGCTGCAGAACATGAAAAAGATGGAAGATGCGCTGCCTGCCAGGTTTTTTACCCGGGTGCATAAATCGTACATCGTTTCGATCAACAAGATCGACAGCATCGAGCGGAGCAGGATATTTATAGGCGATAAGGTTATACCTGTGGGGGATACTTACCGTGATGAGTTTTTCAAGATAGTGGACGGCAAGAACGTCTAACCCCCTGGCCCCCTGAAGGGGGGATGTGTGAGGCGGATTTAGTTGGTTACTGGTGTTACAGTATAACCCTTTAGCCGTAGTTGGTTAATCAGGCCGCAATCCCAAAGCAAGTGGCCCGCGCCGACAGCTATGAAGGTTGGCTGTTGTTTCATTATTGCCGGGAGTTCACGCAGCCAGTTCATATTCCTGGCTCTCACCACATCGTCTAATCGCGCATCTGTAAATACTTGTTTTGGATTAGTTTGGATTTCAAGCGCATTTAAATTTTGCTGGTGATATAATCGAACGTCTTTTTGACGGATTCTACGGAACTCATCAATATGCCTGACAAAATACAGCAAAGATTTCTTCTGATCTGCCAATGGCCTATCATATAGTAAACTGTCGTGAAATCTTACGGATTCCAGCCCCAAAATCTTGTAGCCCATTATACGCCCGGTATCTTGAAAATATCTGTCCAGTTGATGATTTATCCTGGATGCGGTTCTTGTATAAAGTAGATCCTCCATCGTATAAAGGACATAAATCGGCTTGCGTCGGTTGAAGTTCAAAAGGGGGTAGGGTAGGTAGTGCGTAAGCGTTTTATCTATTTCTGAAAACTCGTCGGACGTAAACAGGTTAGTCAACGAGTCATTTTCCATAAAAATATGCGACAGGTAGGTACGACGCCCGCTGTCTATATCTTCCTCGCCGGCCACCGCCTTACACTGTCTGAATCTTTCCATTACATAAGGCAGCGTATCCAGAAAACTCCGTCCGATCAGGTGATCCGTCCCATAAAGATAGGATGGCGATGTTAGGCCGTTTCCGCTGACCTCCCACAGCAAACTATTGTCAAGAGCTATCCTTCTGTATTTGGGCCTGTTTGACCAGTTGCATCCGGCGAGGATAAAAAGACAAAAAACCAGGCAGTGTTTTTTTCTCATCATTAAACCTGATGAAGATAAGTTTTTATCCTAACCTCTGCCTCTTTTACCAGTTCCTCGGCAGGTCTTCCGGCAGGCTCAATCGGCTCAAGCACTTCCCAGGTCATGCCTGCAAAGGTGTTCAGCGGATAATTGCCGTATTGCACCATTTTCCACGAATTGATGGCGATGGGCACCAGCAAGGCCTCAGGACATTTTTTTAAAATGGTGGCTATGCCGCCCACCTGGAACGTTTTTACCCGTCCGTCCTTTGACCGTGTTCCTTCGGGGAATATTACGGTCGACCATTTGTTTTCTTTCATCCGCAATGCCAGCTTAATGATCTCGCCTATGGATTGTTTGGAGTCCTTGCGGTCGATATTCGCGCCGCCGCCATATTTCAGGTTGAAGGAAATGGAGGGTAATCCTTTAGTCAATTCGATCTTCGAAATAAATTTGGCGTGGTATTTTCGCAGGTAATAGATCAGGGGCGGGATATCCGCTAAACTTTGGTGATTAGCCAGGAAGATCATCGGTCGGCCCAGTGGCAGGTTTTGCCTATTGATGAAAGTGGTAGTATTGCCGGCAAGGTAAAAAGTACTGAACAGGCAAAAATTCAATATATCAACCGACCTTTTATGAGCAGCGTACCCAAAAAATTTGTAGCATATCCACTGGATAGGCTGAAAGATGATCAGCACTAAAAAGAAAGCGATAGCGACAAGCGGCGTAAGGATATACCCTAAAAATTTTCTCATAAAAGGCCTCAAAGTTAGGTATTTTCTTTTACTGGCACTGGCAGGTTTGGTGGTTAATTTTTACCGCAAAGAACGCAAAGGAGGGCACAAAGGGCACCAGGTCTGCCGTTGGAGACAAGGTTTAAATTTTGTTTTCAACCAGCATCAATTTAACTTTTAAAACGGCTGCCACTGTCATTGAATCGGTGATCTCGCCACGGCAAACCATTTGGTAAGCTTCCTCAAGCGGTACTTTTTTCACAATAAGCTGCTCCGTATCTTCAGGTTCGGCCTCAAACTGATGCAGGCCGGTGGCCAGGTAAATGATACTTAACTCATCACTTACCGAGTTTGAAAGGTGCATGCGTTGTATCTCCGTCCAACTATCAGCTTTAAGGCCGGTTTCTTCCAGTAGTTCCCGTTTAGCTGATTCCAATGGATCAATGGCCAGTGGACCGCCTCCTTCGGGTATTTCCCAGCTATAAGTATCCGGCGAAAAACGGTACTGACCAACCAGGTAGGTGTTCAGCCGCTCATCCAGCGGTAAAACGCCGATCGCCAGGTTTTTATAGTGAATTTTGCCATAAATCCCAGGGTTACCTGATGGGTTGATCACCTGGTATTCGGTTACGTTTATCCAGGGGTTATCGTAGATATCTTTTTCGGAAACTATCTTCCAGGGGTTTTCTTCGGGGTGGCGCATGGGGTAAAAATAGAAGGAAAACTAGCTTATATTAGCTAGTGACAAAAGATTTTAGTTATGGATGACGAAATAGAACAATTCCTGCGAAAACATGAAATTTGTTACGACCGTTTTACTTTCGATAAGATATTCAGGTTTCTTTTGCTGAACGATTTCGATCATGAAGATACGAAAGATATAATACTGTATAACTGCAGTTTATCGACGCTGGTTGTGCAGGAAAGGATTCATAATCATTATTATCGCAAAATAAAGGCGGATGAAGAAATATCGAAAGATTTACTTGTCCTGATAAAGGATGAGAAAAATCGCTATACCGAGAAAATCATTTTGGATGCTATTAATGACCAGATGCGATAATTGCGATTTGTAGTTTACAATTAATAACGGCAGATTAGAAAAAATGTACCGTACATTATACTCAAAGCCACAACAAAATCTATCGACCTTTACATAGTTTTACGGTCATGAACGAAGATAGATATAGCGAAATAGAAAAATCCGACGACTATCAAACCTTCATGTTTATAAGCCAGGGGCGTCATGGGGATTTGGTTAAAATTGTCAGCTTTGATGCAATCATAGGACTAGATAATACATTCAATTTAGCTTTGGGTACCATGCTACCGGGCGGGACAATGGATTATGACACAATTTCGAATAACGGAGACAGAAATAAAATATTAGCAACCGTAGCCCAAATAGTAAACATATTTATTGAACATCATCCCGGAAAAAATGTGTATATTACTGGAAGCGACACCAGAAGAACTTTACTATACCAAAGAGCAATTTCTTATGGATATGATTACTTGGTTGAAATGTTTAATATTTATGGAGACGTTTCAATTTACTCTCCGATAACTGAAGTTGAGCCTTTCGACAAGACAAAAAATTATTCGGGCTTTTTGGTAGAAGGAAAAATAACTAACGGTGGATAATTATTCCCTTGCTAAGCCTTTTTTGAATTTCCTTCAATTTAGGGGGTTCAAACTCGGGCCCTTTGAATTTGTTAAGCGCTTCATTAGTCGTGAATACCATTTGGCGCGCTTTTTCAACAACTTTTTCCTTATCTTTCTTTTGCTCTTTCATCTTCGCACTATTATTAAAGACTAACTGACACAAATATAACAACAATTCTTTTATGTTCTATTTGGGAAGTGATCTTCCAGGGGTTTTCTTCGGGGTGCTGCATCTTTTTCAATAGGCCGGTACGGGTATGGTTTTAATAATCAAAAAATCGCTCATTGCGTTCCAATAGCCAATTGCGTAGTTCTTAACCGGTTTTGGGATAGTGTCGAAATCCTTATCTATTTGGACATCGCTTTTGTCGTCATTGCCTACCTTAAAGGAGCCCCTGATGGCGTATTTTTTATTTTTATAAAACAGCATCGCCTTCCTGGTTACCATATTTCCTGCCGACATATCTCCGCCGCCCACTTCATAGGCAAAAAGTGTTTCAAAAACGTTATCCCCGTCGATATCAGCAAATTTGGTTACAGTAAAAACGTTAACGGCGGCGCCAATCGAAAAATCTTTTATCTGCCAGTCCAGCCGCCATTCATTATTCACTTTAGTAAAGTATTTTACAAAAAGCGAGTCCGTTTTTCCTTTTTTCTCCTGCGAGGCCACAAACACGTGCAAACCTGCCGCATCCTGAATTTCATAGGCATCGGTTATAAAGCCTTTAAAGGGAACGGGGACAGTGAGATGTGCAATATTCTGCACCGATGTTTGCGCCGTTGCCTGGAAAAAACAGCCGATCAGGCAAGCAACTATGGTGATTCTAAAACGCATCGATATTAAGTTTTAACTAAAACTACCAAATAGCTGCTACCTGCCAAACGCCCAAACCAAAAATTTAGGCATGGCCTTAGCCCATGTAGCGGTGTCATGGCTGCCACCTACAAACTCCAGGTAACGTATATCCTCCGGGCGTTTAAAACCTTTATTTTCTAATTCTTTTATCAGGTCGATGGTATCGTCGATACTGTCGATGATGCCATTTTTATTGCGGTCGGCAGTCTCGTCTTTGGTGCCGGTTTGCAGCCATATTTTCAGGCCGGGTTTAGCCTGGGTTTGCCGTACAATGCTGTGCATAATACGGTCGTTATCGGTGTAACCCTTGTTCAAATCCTTGCTGCGCCACCAGAATGAACCCGAAAATACGCCTGCCTTGTCAAAAAGCTGCGGGTTGTGCCAGGCAATATCCAAAGCGGACAAGCCGCCTAACGAAAAACCGGCAAAAGCGGTGCTTGCAAATTGTTCAACATCGGTTAATTTGTGAATGGCCGGCAACAATTCCGACTTGATAAATTCAGTATATAAAGCAGCTTTAGCGCCGCGCTTCTTAAAATCGGGTTTGCCCGCAGTGCCATATTCATGCAACCTTTCTTCATTGGCATGTGCTGCAACTACTAAAACCGGTTTTATGCGGTGCGAATCCATTAATTCTTCCAGGGTGTCTTTCAACTGAAGGCTTTCAATTTCCTGCCCGTCGTTCAGCAGTAAAAGATTTAACGGCTCAGCACATGATATCCCCTCAGGGATCAATAAAGTGCAGGTTACGTCGCGTTTTAAGTATTCGGATCTTATTGTGATTTGTTTTTCGTCGATTGCTATTTCCATCTCTGGTAAATTCCAGTACATCTTGTTCAAAATTTGTAAAGGGCCAAAGGTAAGCTTTTTCGATTTGAAGATTTGAAGATTTGAAAATTTGACGTTGCAACAACCCTAACCCAATCTAACTTAATCGACTCAATCCAACCTAATCAACCAATTTTCAAATCAACACATTTTCAAATCTTCAAATTATTTCTCTACCTTACATTCATAATTAAAACTGAACGCTTTGACTGAAAATTATCGCCGCTGGTATTCGCAAAATCTCGGGCTCGATGTAGAGATGCTGGTTTTTGGCGACCGTGGCTACCCGGTTATCTTATTCCCTACTTCGCAAGGGAAATATTATCAAAACAAAGATGAGGGCCTGATTGCCAGCGCCCGCTGGTTTATTGATGAAGGCCTGGTGAAAATTTATTGTCCCGACAGTTTCGACTGGCTTACCTGGTACGATAAAAGCGTACATCCTGCCGAAAGAGCCCGGCGGTATGCATTTTATGATAAAATGTTATATGAAGAGCTGTCTCCCTGGGCCATGCACGAAACCGGCGTTGGCAAAGTGGCTACAGCGGGTTGCAGTTTTGGGGGATACCATGCGGCAAACTTTGCCTTTAAACATCCCGACCGTGTAGGTAATATGTTCAGCATGAGCGGCGCGTTCGACGTTAAACAATTTACGGACGGCTTTTATAACGACGACATTTTTTACAATAATCCGCCTGATTTTTTGCCGGGTAGCAACCAGCCGGGCTTATGGGAAATGAATATTATTTTAGGCACAGCTGAGCACGATATCTGCCGTTGGGATAATGATCAAATGTCAAACATTTTAAATCAAAAAAATATTAACCATTGGTTGGATATACGCGGAATAGGCGATCATGACTGGCCGATGTGGCGGGTAATGTTCCCGCATTATTTATCAACGATTAGGTTGGTATGTTGAAACTTGTTTTAAAAGTTTTTTTATTGTTAATCATGGCAAAAGGAACAATGGCTCAAAAGCAATCAGACCATTTTCTGGCGGATGTCTTTGCAGTCCGTTTCAAAATAAACACACCTCTGAAAGATATTCAGAATAATAAAGAATTTGCCGAAAATTTGTCCTTTCGCTATAAAATGGACAATTCGGCCACCTATCGTTTGGTTGGTCAGCAGATTAATTTACCTGGCTTACATTCGCTTGATAGGTTTGCATTCGACACACTCGAATTGATTTTTGAAAACAATAAATTACATGATGTCTGGCTTGATATACCTCGTGAATTTAAGGACAGAATGTTCACAAAAACATGTGGTCAATTTAATGCAAAATACGGCAGGGCTGAGATTGTAAATCAGAAGATGAGCAATTACAAGAAGTATGTTTGGAATTTAGGGACTAACAAAATTGAGTTAGCTCCCATCGTGGACGGGCTAGTGATACACTATGGAAGTAAATTATCGGACAAAAAAATTGGTTGGATTTACAGTGACAGAAAAGGGGAAGGAAATGGAACAATACAATTAAATCTGCACTACTTCGAAAAATTGCTTGGAGAAAAGTTGACAGTTTCCTCTTTTGAAAAAGTTCTTCCGCATTGGGAAACGAGCGGCGTGTTGAATCATGTTGCTTATGATCTTAATTTCAGAACCCTAAATGCAGACAGGGCAACTTTTTCAGTAACCTATTCATTGAGCAATTATAATCTTGAAGTGCGTACAGTCGACACAACCTCCAAGGTCATAAATGAATTTACATTGGATAAAATAAAAGATGCTAATGTTTGGTCGCAATTTGAAAAAGACCTGGTGAATTCACATTATGTAATGGGCCCTAAAATCAAATACCTTAGAAATATCACTTATGGAAATCACAAATTTATGGTCTTTTTAGACAAAGAAGACTCAAGGATATCAATAGAGAATGACTTTAAAAATAAACTACCATGAAAAAAATAGGCATCTTATTCGGTCAGGAAAATTCATTTCCGCATGCTTTTGTCGACCGGATCAACCAGAAAGCAGAAAAAGGCATCACTGCGGAGTTTGTCCGTATCGATAAAGTAATGCAGGCGGAATCGTCGGGCTATTCGGTGATTGTGGACCGTATTTCGCAGGATGTGCCGTTTTATCGCGCCATGCTGAAAAATGCAGCTGCTTGCGGTACAGCGGTGATCAACAATCCCTTTTGGTGGAGCGCCGATGAGAAGTTTTTCAATAATGCCCTCGCGGTGAAAATTGGCGTGCCGGTGCCTAAAACCGTGATCCTGCCATCGAAAGATATGCCGGATGATACCACCGGGCTGTCGTTCCGTAACCTTGCATTTCCGTTGGACTGGGAGGGCATATTCAATTATGTGGGTTTCCCCGCCTATATGAAACCTTTCGACGGCGGCGGCTGGAAAGAAGTTTATAAACTGCATGATAAAGAAGATTTTTTTGACAAGTACGCCAAAACCAAGCAGTTTGTAATGATGCTGCAGGAAGAGGTGGTATTTGACGACTACTTCCGCTGCTATTGCATTGGCGGCAAGCATGTGCGCATTATGCAGTACGAACCGCGTAACCCACACCACCTGCGTTATGAGCATGGCAAGGCGCCGGCAGAAAAGAAGTTGCTGGAATTGGTAAAAAACTACGTCATCAAACTAAATAAATATTTAGGCTACGATTTTAATACGGTGGAGTTTGCCATCCGCAATGGAGTCCCCTATGCCATTGATTTTTGCAACCCGGCCCCTGATGCTGAAGTAACCAGCGTTGGCCAGGACAATTTTGACTGGGTGGTTGAAACCGCAGCCGATTATGCCATCGAGCGTGCCAAAAAGCAAAAAGACGACATGGATAACTTAACCTGGGGCGAATTTGTGAAAACCGGGGCAGCGGGCCAGCATTTGTTATCGTCGGAGAAAAAAGTGGAGAAGAAAGCAGAAAAGAAAGAAGCAAGTGAGGGGAAAATAGACCATGAAATTTTAGCGGAAGGGACGATAAAAGAAAAGGTGGTGAAGCCGAAAGCGAAGAAGGCGGCTAAATAGTCTGACTGTTTGACATAAAAGAAATTGCAGCTACCCTCTTTCAGCCGAAGGCGAAGAGAGGATCGACCAGCGAAGCGTAGTCGGGGTGAGTAGACACGCGTGGTGTAAGCATTAGTGGTAATGTCATTCGGCGTCTACTCACCCTGTCATCGCTGCGCTCGACATCCCTCTCTTCCGCAAGGTGGCTGTTGCGCAACTATTATTAATAATATAGTCGTGAGACTATAAAAACGTTCTTTGAGATATTGATTAAAACGATGGCAATAGGTTTGGGGGTTGTTGCCGGGTTAAACCAGCAATATG
>Ga0134127_10000081_pt1 | contig 127335 bp, 100 predicted proteins | sample KB31753_FD_96459 | JGI IMG/M metagenome (GOLD analysis project Ga0134127, IMG submission 96459) | Terrestrial soil microbial communities with excess Nitrogen fertilizer from Kellogg Biological Station, Michigan, USA - KB3-175-3 | ecosystem: Environmental > Terrestrial > Soil > Unclassified ...
AATTTAAAATGCAGCTACCCTCTTTCCGCCGCAGGCGAAGAGAGGGTCGAGCAGCGCAGCGCACTCGGGGTGAGTAAACCCGGCGGACATTACAGCCAATGCCTGCCATCGGCGTCGACTCACCCTGCCATCGCTGCGCTCGGCATCCCTCTCTACCGCAAGCGGGAAAGAGGGAAGACGCATTTATGTGCAACTCAGCACACAACACTATTCTAAAAGCGATCGCCCTGCTACGTCGCCGTGCGCGGTGGCCATGAGCCAAATAAAATTTTTAACTTGCGCCTTATTTTTATACAAAACCTATGTCGACATTAAAAGAAGGTGATAAAGCCCCTGGTTTCACCGCGAAGGATCAAAACGGAAAAACGATTTCGCTAAACGATTATAAAGGCAAAGATGTGATCCTGTATTTCTATCCGCAGGATAACACTCCAACCTGCACCAATGAGGCCTGCAATTACCGCGACAATTATCAATCATTGGTTAGCAAGGGTTTCGAGGTGATCGGCATTAGCCCGGATAATGAAAAATCGCACAAAAAATTTGAAACGAAATTCAGCCTGCCCTTTACACTGATAGCCGACACCGACCGGAGCATTGTGGAAGCCTACGGCCTTTGGGCTGAAAAGACAACTTTTGGACACACGTACATGGGGGTATTGCGCACCACTTTCGTGATAGACAAGAAAGGCCTGATAAAAAAGATCATCAACAAGGTGGAGAGTAAACATGCCTCGCAACAGGTATTGGATGCATTGAAGTGATTGACACAAACATAGATTACCTGATGGATAGGTAATTAGCAGCCACCCTCTTTCCTGCGAAGCAGAAGAGAGGGTCGACCAGCGCAGCGTAGTCGGGGTGAGTCTATGCGTGGTGCAAGGTATTGGACGCTTTGCCATAAAGTCGTTACATAAAAACTTATATTTGCAGTTTATTACCATATTAAACAAGCTAAATTTAATATATGCCGACAGAGGTTGATGACGCCGTGATATTAAGCAAGTTCCAGGACGAACGCACGCGTAATGAGGCATTTAATTTATTGCTGAAAAAATACCAGCAAAAAATTTACTGGCACATTCGCCGCATGGTGATCGACCATGATGACGCCGACGACCTGGTACAGGACGTTTTTATCAAGATATGGAAAAACCTGGCCGGCTTTAGGAACGATGCGCAGCTGTACACCTGGATGTACCGGATTGCCACTAACGAGTGCATCACTTTTTTGAACAAAAAGAAACAGAAGAATAACGTATCGCTGGATGACGTGGCGTATGAGCTGGCCGACACTTTAGCTGACTCAAGCTATTTTAACGGCGATGCCGCACAAAGGAAGCTGCAGGAAGCGTTGGTAACCCTGCCTGAAAAGCAGAAGCTGGTATTTAATATGAAATATTACGACGATATGAAATACGAGGAAATATCGGAAGTGCTGGGCACCAGCGTGGGCGCCCTCAAGGCCTCGTTTCACCTCGCTGTCAAGAAAATTGAGGCGTATTTATTGTCGAAAGATTAAATTAGAAAAAGCATTAAACCTTTTGGCATTTTAGGTATCTATACCAGTTGAGTTATGAAGCGTGATATGGAAAATAAGGATTGGATAAATGATTACGACGCACTTAAAAAGGTGAGCAAAGCGAACCCGTTTACTGTGCCTGCTGGTTATTTTGATGACTTGTCAGCCCGTATCGCCTCGTTAAAAAACATCACAACAGTTAACGAAAACGGCGCCGGTTTTACCCTGCCCCAGGATTATTTTGATAAACTAAGTGCAAACATACAAAGCGGTATCGCCGTTGATGATGCCGTAAATGGCGCCGATACCGGTTTTACCGTTCCGGAAGGTTATTTTGATGAAATGGCCGCGAACATCCAAAGCCGCATTAACGTTGAAGAGGCTTTATTGGGCAGCGGGCCAGGTTTTAGCGTACCCGAAGGGTATTTTGAGGTATTGAGCTCGAATATTCAAAGCCGCATTAATATGGAAGAGGCTTTGGCGGGTAGCGAAGAAGGTTTTGCCGTTCCGGAAGGATATTTTGATGAATTGAGTTCGAACATCCAAAGCCGCATTAATATCGAAGAGGCTTTGGCCGGTGCAGAAGAAGGCTTTACCATACCTGAGGGGTATTTCGAAGTGTTGAGCTCGAACATTCAAAATCGCATAACGGTGGAAGAATCTTTCACCGGCGCGGAACACGGCTTCACCGTACCTGAAGGGTATTTTGAGCAGCTTAACCAAAGCATTTTAGCAAAAACCGTTGATGCGGAGCAGGAAGCCAAAGTTGTTTCAATCAACCGTAACAGGGGCATAGTCCGCAAGTTGTTTCGGTCTACAGCATTTAAATACGTTACCGCGGCTTGTTTTGCTGTGGCCATAGGCGGCGGAATATTATTGTTCCAAAGCCCCGGTGCCGATAGTTCGCATAAAAATTCATTTTTGCATAAGCAATTATCAGATGTGCCTGTAAACGATATAAAAAGTTACCTGGATTTGAATGTTGACGCGGGCGATACCCAGCAAGCCGTTACCAGTGAAGGCACGACTGTTGACGACGCTGACCTAAAAAACGCTTTAAAGAATTATGCCGACAGCGTTCAATAGTTTTTGATAAATGCTTAAATTAATAAAATATAGTGTTTGTATCATGATACTGACCCTGCTGAGCTTTAAAAGTTTCGGCCAGTATCGATTACGCGTTCCGGTGGTGCGCCGGCAGCCCCCTTACCGGCAACGGGTTCAGGTACAGGCGCCGGGAAAACGACTGGAACTGATCAAAGAAAATTATATTTCGCGCCGCCTTAGCTTAACCTTTCCCCAGGCCAAAGCATTTTGGCCGGTTTACCGCCAATATGTGCAGGACCAAACCGCCATACGCATCGCAAAACAGCAGTTGCTTAACCGCAGCTCGGCCAACGACCCTAATGCGCCTTCGCAGATATTGGAATTGGAGACCGAACTGGTAAATGTGCGCAAACAGTATCTGGAACAGTTTATGAAGATCCTTCCACCCGAAAAGGTAAACGAGTTGTATAAAGCAGAGCGCGAGTTTACCGACGAGATGGTACGGCAGTTAAGCGAACGAAGTATCAGGGCGGGAAACTAAGTTTTGGTTGATTTGTTGATTAGGTTGATTGAGTTTAACTTTGCCCGATTGAAAACCAATTAACTTAATCCAACTGGATCAACAGTCAACTCAATCAACCTCCTACATGCCCACCCTCCGACAGCTATTTTTATCCTGTAACGCGCAAACCACCAATTTTCCTTTGCTGCTTGAATTTGAGAGGGCCGATGGCGTTTACCTGTATGACAAGGATGGCCGGGCGTTTATTGACCTGATCTCGGGCATCGGGGTAAGTAACCTGGGCCATAGCCACCCTTATGTGGTAAACGCCGTGAAAGACCAGGTTGACAAGTACATGCACCTGATGGTTTATGGCGAGTACGTACAAACGCCCCAGGTGCGCTTTGCTGAAAAGCTTGTTTCATTATTGCCTGGTAATTTACAATCGGTTTATTTTACCAACTCGGGCGCCGAAGCGGTGGAAGGTGCGCTGAAACTGGCCAAGCGTTTTACAGGCCGGCAGCAAATACTGGCTTTTAAAAACTCCTATCACGGCAGCACGCACGGCGCCCTCAGCGTAATGGGAAATGAGGAATTTAAGCAGGCTTACCGGCCGTTGCTGCCGGGTATTTCTTTTGGCCGGTTTAACCACCCAGACGATCTCGATCTGATCACCACTGAAACTGCCTGCGTAATCGTTGAGACTATACAGGGTGAAGCCGGCATAAGGGTGCCCGATAAGGCGTATATGCAGGCACTGCGGAAACGGTGCGATGAAAAGGGTGCATTACTTATCCTTGATGAGATACAAACTGCCTTCGGGCGGACAGGAACATTGTTTGCCTTTGAGCACTTCGGCATTGTGCCCGATATCCTTTTATTGGCCAAGGCATTGGGAGGCGGCATGCCCATCGGGGCCTTTATTACATCGCATAAAATCATGTCGGCATTAACCGAAAACCCGATATTGGGGCATATTACTACCTTTGGCGGTCACCCGGTTTGCTGTGCGGCGGGGCTGGCGGCTTTGGAAGTGCTGCTTAATGAACAACTTATTGGAGCGGTTGACGAAAAAGAAGCGCTCTTCCGGGAGCTGTTGGTTCATCCTCAAATAAAAGACATCCGTGGTAAAGGCTTGATGCTGGCCATTGAGTTTGAGCATTTTGACCTGAATAAAAAGATCATCGATCGCTGCATCGAAAACGGCATCATCACCGACTGGTTTTTACATTGCAGCAATTCCATGCGCATAGCGCCGCCACTGATCATCACTCATGAGCAAATAGAAAAAGCCTGCACCGTAATTCTGGAAGCGATAACATACTACTGCTGATCTGTTTCCCCGATCCTTCTTCAATGAGAAGATCGCATTGAATTTTACATCCAATTTTTCTTTCTAGTTAAATTTGGTACGATTAATGATTTATATCGTGCAAGTGGTAAATTATGGCCTGTCGGCCTTAAAATCGACTTTATTTGCCGATAAGTGCATGTTTTTTAAGTCAGATGCCTGAACAATAATTTAAAAAACGAGTTAATCATAATATATCTATCGTAAAATATGAAAATAGCGTATATATCGACCTGCCTGCCCCGCGAATGCGGAATAGCTACATTTAACCAAAATTTGATACGGGCCATCAACGCCAATTTCCCTAAAGGTAATTTATCAAACAATGGGGGTTACGTGGTAGCATTAAATGATTCGGATAATTTGCAGGAATATGAGTACCCTGAAGAAGTTAAATATGTCATCAGGCAAAATCATCAGAAAGATTACATACGTGCAGCTAATTATATCAATACCAGCGATGCAGATGTCTGCATTTTAGAGCATGAGTTTGGCATATTTGGCGGGGATAGCGGCATTTATATCCTGCCGTTGCTTAACCGGCTCGAAAAACCGCTCATCTCGATCTTACATACTGTACTAAAAGAGCCGAGTTATGTGCAGCGGATCATCATCAGGGAAATCGCGGAGCAGTCGTCAAAAATAGTTGTGATGAGTCAGCGTGCGGTTGAGTTTTTAACCGGCATTTATGACGTGCCGGCTGAAAAAATACAACTTATTGAGCATGGCGTTCCGGACGTTGAGCCCAGCAAAATTAACCCGGTAAAAAATTTAAGCCAGTTTAAAGATCGCAGGGTGTTATTAACGTTTGGCCTGATCAGCCGCAATAAGGGATTGGAGACTGTTGTAAGGGCATTGCCAAAGATCGTTGAAAAGAACCCGGACGTGATGTATGTGGTACTGGGGAACACCCATCCGGGGGTAATAAAAAATTCGGGCGAGGAATACCGCGACCATCTGAAAAGTCTTGCTGCGCAGTTAAATGTTTCCAAACATCTCAGCTTCATCAACAAATTTGTTTCGGAAGAAGAACTTGTTAACTACCTCTCGGCCGCCGAAGTGTATGTAACACCTTATCTAAATGAGGCGCAGATCACCAGCGGCACGTTGTCGTATGCGGTTGGCGCCGGAGCAGCCGTGGTATCAACCCCTTACTGGCATGCCACGGAGTTATTAGCCAATAACCGCGGAAGGTTATTTGATTTTAAAAACGCCGAGGCGCTTGCCGATATCATAAATGAATTGCTTGCGCACGACGATGTTTTAAATGAACTAAAAGAAAATGCTTTTGAGTACGGCCTGCATTTGCGCTGGCCGGTAATTGGCTCAGAATACATCAAAGTAGCACAGGAAGCATGTACAAACCATGATTTCAGGGATAAGATATTGAGGAACAGTATCGTCGATCCCGAGATAATGCCGAAATTCAGTTTAACACACGTTTTACGTTTAACCGATGATACAGGCATAGTGCAGCATGCCAAGTATGGTATTCCTAATTTGAAGGAGGGATATTGTCTTGATGATAATTCCCGGGCATTGATAATGGCCTTAATGGCCTACCAACGGAATAAAACGAAGGAAGCATTTGAGCTTTTACCGGTGTACCTCAGTTTTATACATTATATGCAAACGGAAGATGGCAATTTTCGTAATTTCCTGAGTTTCAACCGGCAGTACCTTGATGAAGTGGGCTCCGAGGATTCTTTCGGCCGCACGGTTTGGGCATTGGGATACTTGATTGGCTGCGCGGCAAGCAATTCGTACCGGGAATTCGCGCTTGAATTATTTCAAAAATCATTCGCGCATTTTGGAAAGCTGAAACACTTACGCGGAATGGCAAATACAATTATTGGCATTACCCTGTACCTAAAAGTTGTTCCCGGTGACGAGGGTATGGTTAAGGAACTGGTGCGGCTTACCCAGCCATTGATCGATGCTTACGAAAATAACCAGCCGGACGATTGGCATTGGTTTGAAGAAAAAATGACTTATGATAATGCGATTCTTCCGCTGGCGCTTTTACACTCGTGCGAGATAACCGGGAGCGAAAAAGCCAAAGAAGTGGCTTTAAAGACAATGGCATTTTTAGACAGGCTTACTTTATCAAACGGCTATTTAAGCCCGGTGGGTAACGATGGATGGTATTATAAAGGCGGCAGTTTCCCAACGTTCGACCAGCAGGCAATCGAAACTATGGCTATGGTGCTGATGCATTTCAAAGCCTATGAAATATTCCGAAAACCTCAGTATATTGAAAAAATGTTTTTGAGTTACAGATGGTTCCTCGGAGAGAATACACTGCGGGCGCCGCTTTATGATCACGAAACCAAGGGCTGCTGCGATGGGCTGCTGCCAACCGGCATCAATCGCAACCAGGGCGCCGAAAGCACTTTGGCGTATCTTATTTCGCACCTGACGGTATTAAAGGCATTTGAGCTGGAATACGAATACAATAAGGTGAGTAAGTTTGCGGAAAGCTATTAAATGAAGGTTGCAGTATTAGCTCCTGTTGCCTGGCGCACCCCACCGGAGCACTACGGCCCCTGGGAGCAGGTTGCTTCAAATATCACCGAAGGTTTGGTAAAGCTTGGCATCGACGTTAGTCTTTTTGCCACCGGCAATTCTATAACCGCAAGTAAGCTTTTTAGCGTATGTGGTTCGGGCTATGAAGAGGACCGCAGCCAGGACGCGAAAGCGCTGGAATGTTTGCACATCAGCAACCTGATGGAAATGGCCGGTGAGTTCGACATTATCCATAATAATTTTGATTTTCTCCCCCTTACCTATTCCGCCCTCATCAAAACTCCGGTGATTACAACTATCCATGGCTTTTCATCGCCCAAAATAATTCCCGTATTTAAAAAATACAATGCTATCGGGCATTATGTTTCTATCAGCGATGCCGATCGGAGTCCGGAGCTGGATTATATCGCGACGGTTTACAATGGTTTAAACACCGCGCATTTTGAGTTTAATGATAAACCGGGCGACTATCTTTTATATTTTGGAAGGATACATCATCACAAAGGGACTGCGGAAGCGATAGATATTGCAAAAAGGAGTAAACGCAAACTGATTATTGCAGGGTTAATACAGGATGAAGCTTATTTTAAAGAAAAAGTAGAGCCCCAACTAAGCTCAGCAATAGCGTATGTAGGTAATGCGGAGCCCGCCACCCGGAATGAGCTTTTAAAAAATGCTTATGCTTTGCTTCACCCGATAAATTTCGACGAGCCGTTTGGTATGAGCGTAGCCGAAGCGATGCTTTGCGGTACACCTGTGATCGCATTTAACCGGGGCTCAATGCCCGAATTAATACGCGACCAGGAAACAGGCTTCCTGGTAGGCGGCATCGAAGAGGCTGTTGAAGCGGTTGAGCAGATTAAAAACATCAAGCGCATCAATTGTTTCGAATGGTCTTCGTCCAGGTTTTCAGCCGAAAAAATGGCGAATGATTATTTGGCCCTTTATAAAAAAATATTGACCAGGTAGCGTTTTAAATCCCTTCAGGTGTGTTTGGCGTGCGCCTCAGCTTTGTCAGTGATCAGCTTATTAATCAGGTCGTTCAGGTCGACTTCAGCAAAAGCCGTTGATGAATCGGAAACTCCATACGGAATGATCAATTTACCGTTATGAACGATAGAACCGCAGGAATACAATACATTCGGCACATATCCCTCGCGTTCGTCGCTGTTTGGTATCAGTAGTGGTTCCCTTAGCCGGCCGATCTCCACCTCCGGATCATCCAGCTTCAACAGGCTGGCCCCCAGCACATATCTTCGCATCGGGCCAACGCCGTGGGCAATTACCACCCAGCCATGTTCGGTTTCAATCGGTGAGCCGCAATTCCCCATTTGTATAAATTCCCAGGTGAATTTTGGCTCCTGCAGCAGGATCGGCTTTTCCCATATATTGATATTATCTGAATACATGATGTAGTTATTGCAGCCATCAATGCGCGACATCATCACATATTTGCCGTTTATTTTACGCGGAAACAGGGCCAGGTTTTTATTTTGGGCGCCGTCCCCATATAATGGCATCATTTTAAAAGTAACGAAATCAGTTGTTTGCAATAGTTTAGGCATGATCAGCGAACCATCATAAGCAGTATAGGTTGCGTAATAAGTAATAGTCCCATCGTCATCTGTGAAGGCGACAAAACGGGCGTCTTCAATCCCCTTGCGTTCGAATTCAGATATCGGGAAAATAACCCTGTCGGAAATATCGGTATCCAACGAAAACACAATTTCGTAGTAGGAGTCGGCAAGCCACAATATTTTATCATACTCCAGCTTTTTCATATCGCTTTCCTGCAGCTTTTGCGAATCGATAATGATCCGCCGGAGGTTTGAATATTCAAAATGCTGATCCAGCCTGGATTCCAGCTCCTTCAAAATAGCAACATTAGTTTGCGTAACGGCGGCTTTATCAAAAAACAGCTTTTTATTATACACCTCATTCCTGATGATCTCCGCCTCGTCGATATAGTTACCTGCCGGCAGCACAGTAATGTTATTATTCTGGTCAAGCAAGGCCCGCCTGAAAGTAATAGAAGAAATATGGCCCTCACCCACCGCCCTGAAGCTGATGATCACTCTTTTATTACCTTCCGGTAATTCGGTCTGGTCCGGATCCTCGACTATTGAAGGATTAAAAAAAGCCGCCGACTCAACGGAATATTCGTGGGTAAAATAAGAACCGATCAGCAATTTTCTATAGTCGGTTAACTTTTTGTAGTCGATTTTTAGTTCCTTAAAAAGCTGTTTTAGTTTGCCGCAGTTACGGTCCAAAACGCGTGTTATATTTCGGTGGCGCTTTGAATATTCCTGCAATAAGGGAGAAAGTATACCAAATACGGATTCTTCATCCAGCGTCATCACCCTTTTTATCAACTCTTTAGAACGGTCATTCCCTATAAAAAAAAATCTCGCGATAACGCGTTTTGGATCAGGGTTTATTCTTATCGGCTTGCGTTCAACGGAAAGTCTCATACATTAAATATTTATCTCTTAACAGAAACTTCAATAAATTGATTGGGATCTTTTAATTTAGTTATTGTAAGTTGTAAAGGTTGTAGTAGTTGTAATGAGCTGCATCATCCGTTTACTTAACCTTTACAACCTCTACAACTTGTTACAACTCATTACAACAAACTCAAACCATTTTATTTCTTTTTATCAGGTACGACTTTAACACATTTTGATAACCGTCTTCTATATAGGCATCGATCATATCTATATGGTATTGCGCGCATTTTAATTCCAGCTCGTGCCGGTATTTTTGTAACGCGGCAATATACGGTTCACGTATTTTACCAGGATGAACCCTTAGGTGCTCGCCGCTCTCGATATCGATAAAATGGTGCGGGCGGTTATCGAAGTTGAACTCCAGCTCTTTCTGTTTATCGCTCACATTGAAAATGATCACCTCGTGTTTAGCATATTTTAAATGCTGGATAGCGGCAAAAAGAGCTTGTAGTTTTTCAGGACTTGCACTATTCTCGAGCATATCGCTGAATATGATCACCAGTGATCGTTGGTGTATCTGCCCGGCAATATGATGCAATACCCGGGCAATATCAGTGCTCGTGTTTACTTTTGGATTGTTGTAAGCCTTCTCCAGCTCGGCATATAAATAAAACAGATGCGTACTGGTCGACTTTACCTGGCTCATCCAATCCACCTGGTCCGAAAAAAGACATAAGCTAAAGGCATCACGCTGTTTTTTGAACAGGTACATCAGCGAAGCAATGGCATAAATGGAAAACTGCAGCTTATTAATACCTTTTTCGGGGAAATTCATAGATGATGAAGTATCCAGCAACAGGTGGCAGCGCAGGTTAGTCTCCTCCTCAAACTGTTTCACAAACAGCTTATCGGTACGCGCAAGCAATTTCCAGTCAATATTTTTGATCGATTCGCCATTGTTATACAGGCGATGCTCGGCAAACTCAACAGAAAAACCGTGAAAAGGGCTTTGGTGCAAACCGGTGATAAAGCCTTCAACAACCTGCCGGGCAAGCAACTCGAGGTTGGCCAATTGCCTTATGTGCTGGTCTTCTTTTAACTGCATATTTTGGGATTACACCGATTATTTTTGGGGATTACACCGATTTAAAAACGATTACATCGATTTTGTAACGGGTACGCCGATTATCGGAAGAATTTCTGATTATAACGAATGATTAACAGATTTATTTGTAAAAACTGCCATAAAACAACAATTGCACCGACTCATTAAAAATCGATGCAATCATTTAGTATCGGTGAAATCGCTTCTTAAAATCAGTGAAATCTCAGAAAAAAATTAAGCCAGTTGTTTGCTTAGCTTTCCTGCCAGGACAGATTTTGGAACGGCGCCGATCTGTTTGTCAACAATTTCGCCATTCTTGAAGAATAATAAGGCTGGTATATTTCGGATACCAAATTTCATTGATATACCCGGATTGTTATCAACGTTTACTTTCCCTACAACTGCCTTCCCGTCGTATTCTTTTGCAATTTCTTCAACTACCGGGCCAACCATTCTACATGGTCCGCACCATTCTGCCCAAAAATCAACCAAAACCGGTTTATCAGATTTAAGGACGAGTTCGTCAAAATTTGCATCAGTTAGTTCTAAAGCCATGATCTTATTTTTTTAAAATTTGTGTTACAAATATATACTAATCAAATAGCTTGCCGCAACGCAATAGCTGACAATATGACAATTAAATTATCCCCAATCTGACGTTATTAACACTTTGATTTTGGGGTGACAAACAGCATACTTTCCGGTGACTTTAAACTGCTATTATGCCAGTTAAACCAGGCATGGTGATTAGTTTAACCGCAATGGACACAATGAAAATAAAGAGTGCGAGAAAGAGAAAATTGCCAGGCCTGGTGAACTTCGCGTTAATCCTGGCGTCCTTTTCGGTTGAAATCAATAAGCAGTTTCTCATATCTAACTGTTACTTTTGATGCATGAGTATCCAGGTTGAAGCATTAACAAAAATTTACGACAAGCAAAAGGCAGTTGATAACATCAGCTTTAGCGCAAATCCTGGTGTGCTGGGCTTTTTAGGGCCGAACGGGGCCGGTAAATCCACCACGATGAAAATCCTCACGACTTTCATTCCGCAAACATCCGGCAAAGCCTCAGTATGCGGTTTTGATGTGGTTACCCAGCCGCAGGATGTGAAACGCAACATTGGCTACCTGCCGGAGAGCAACCCGCTGTACCTCGATATGTACGTAAAGGAATCGATGCGGTTTATAGCCGACATCCATGGCCTTAAATCGCCGGATGTGCGGATCGCGGATATTATCGAACAAACCGGCCTCGGCCCCGAGCAGCATAAAAAGATCGGCCAGCTTTCAAAGGGCTACCGCCAGCGGGTTGGATTAGCGCAGGCTATTTTGCATGATCCGCAGGTACTCATTATGGATGAACCTACTTCCGGGCTCGATCCTAACCAGTTGATTGGCATACGTCAATTGATTCTCGATCTTGGCAAAACCAAAACGGTTATCCTTTCAACCCATATCATGCAGGAAGTTGAGGCAGTTTGCGACCATGTGATCATCATTAACAAAGGCAAAATTGTGGCTGATGATACCCTAAGCGGTTTGCGAAGCAAGAATAAAAGCAAATCGCTGGAGAATATTTTTATTGGGTTGACGAATGGGTAAGGTTTGGTGGTAAGATTTCTATATATTGTATATAACTAACTATAATATGATTGCTATTCAAAGTATCCAAAGCCGAATTTATGAGATTCGGGGCGAAAGAGTAATGCTGGACATGGACCTGGCGGCGCTTTATGAAGTGGAGACGAGAGTTTTAAATCAATCAGTGAAAAGAAACAGTAAACGCTTCCCTGATGACTTCATGTTTCAATTGACCAAAATTGAGTATGAGAATATTAAATATTTAATCGACTCGAAAAAAAATGCGATGTCATCACAAATTGTGATGACATACTCAACAAAGAGACCAAGCGCCGCCTTGCCTTACGCTTTTACCGAACAAGGAGTCGCAATGCTTAGCGGAATCTTAAACAGCGACCGGGCAATAAATATGAACATTGCCATCATGCGAGCATTCGTTGCAGCCAGGAAATTCGCTTTTCAACAAATGGATACAAAAGAGCAATTAAAAGAAATTACCGAACGACTGACCGAACATGACGCGCAGTTAAACCAGATTTACGACGCTATGGAAAATTTGCTGGATGAACGGATTGCCCAAAAGAAGTGGGAGGAGCGGGAGAGAATAGGTTTTAAAAAATAGCCATTTATCAGCCTGACGGCATAAAGCGCCAATATATTTACCTATGTTTGTTAGGTTAAACCTTAGTTGGGATGAATAAATTTTTACTTTTTATGGCGTTTATTTTTACCGGAATATCCTGCTGTTTGGCACAAGCCGGAACGGGCCCGCACCTGAGCATTGGCGGAGAATTCGGCTTCCCGACAGGCCAGGCCAGTTCGGCTTATGGCTCAGTGCTGGGCGGCTCGGCTAAGCTTGAAATACCGGTTACAAAGTCGAATTTTAGCCTTGCTATTACCACCGGATACAGTATATATTTAACTAAGTTTAATTACGCCGGGATTTATAAAAGCGCTCTTTACGTGCCGGTTGAAGTGGGCGGACGCTATTATTTCAGCCGCATAGGGTATGCAGAGGGTGACATCGGTTTTTCCTCCGACCTAACCGGCAACTATTCTTCATCCAAAACGGCATTGATCTATTCGCCGGTGATCGGCTTTTCGGCCCCGGTGTACAAACATAAATCCACCATCGACATTGGTTTCAGGTATGAAAGCAGGGTTGAAAGCGCTAACAGCATGGGCCAGGCTGCTATTCGCCTGGCTTACCGGTTTGGTTTATAACATCTTTCTGCCGGCAAATTGCCTTAGAACCCTGATTACTTGTCAGCACTAATATTGGAGTTGCAATTTTATATATTCTTCTTTTTGTCATAAATTTTTTCACGGAGCCCGTTAAAAAACATACTTCTTTCTTTTTCGCCCACTACACTGATGTGCGCGGACTTCTTCATAATGTTCTGCAGGTTTTTATAGGTGTAATCGCAAAAGGATTTATCGTGCGTCGACATAAAATTCAGACCGTTGTGGTTAATAAAAGTGATCTGTTTTTCTCCTCCCTGCGCATAGATCGTGTTATCGCCAATCAGGCATTCATTAATAAAAACCTCATAAGGGGCGCCGCCGTTTGACGAAACCGGCCGGCCATAGGAGAACTTTCGCCCGGCCTCCGCTTGCATTTCCAGCTGATCCATCGCTTCCTCCAACTGCGAATAAACTTTCAGCAGCAAATCTTTCCCTGCAAAAACGTTTAACTGCCGGTAAAATTCAATTTGTTTTATAGTGATATTAACACTTTCCTCATTCCATATCTCAATGCTGGGTATCTGCGCATACAGGTCGGTAATCTGTTTTGAGGTTTCCAACGTTTCAACATCAGCCTCTTCCCCGTCAAATTGCTGTTTAGCCAGCTCGGGGTAAGCCATCAGCGTACGTTTCCAGAAAAAAAACTTAAAGGCGCTCAATTCAGGAAATGGCATGTAATGGAAAATGGGCATATCCTTGAGATAAAAAATAATGGTGGGATTTTCAAGCAGCTTAAACAGCTTCAGGTTACTCAACACAAATTCGAGGTATTTATTAAACCCGAACGAAAGATGATCAACCTTATCAACTGAAAAGATCACCGCATTGGACTCCAAATGGAAAAACCTGTCAGCAGACACACGATACTTGCGGCAAAGCAGAAACATCTCCTCCAATGTTATCGGTTTTTCTCCTCTTATCCTGCGGTAGGCACTATCGTTACTGATTTTAAGATCCTCTGCGATTTCATCTACGAATGAAATATGAGGCGGCAACTTTGATTTGAGGTGAGTAAAAAATAATTGCTGGGTTTGATTAGCATTCATCTAAATATTGTAAATAATGTTTTGGTAAATATTAATTAACCCGGGGGATATTATTAGTAAAAAATACTAACAGGAGTTAAATGGAATTACTAAATGTAGTAATAATTAGTTTACCCGCAATAATCATCTGTGCAATACCTTATTTTTTCACAAATATGCCATAACCGACCGATTTACTTAATTTTTAATGCACTGCTCCTGGTGGTAGTTTTACTTCAGCTATCACGGCGGGGGAATCAGTAAATACAAGAAAATCAAAAGCGGGAAATATGGTTATGAAAACACCTTTAATAAACATTACCTCCCGGAACAACAAGATAATCAATTCATAAACTTTAATTCAAAACACAATGAAAAATTTTACCAAGGCAATTGCACTATTAAACTTGTTATTATCTTTCGGCTGCTCCAAGGTCGTTTACACCCACGAGCAGGTAATGAACACTTACAAAACCAGGTCGGCCGTAACAAAACAATTTGGCACTCCGACTGAAAGACGGACAGGCGATTCGACCGAAGAGTGGCTGTACAGCTACGACCGGAAAAGTGCCGGCATTGCACACGCAGATACCCTGGCGAAAAATGTCGCCAATTTTAGCAATTATCAAAAATTCGTTCTTTTTAATATGGATACGAAAGGAAATGTCCTGGGTTGGCAATGCCAGGGGGTCGACTTCACCAAAAGGGAATCCCAGCCGGGCAAAACAGTTGCATTGGTGGCAGGGGGCGTGGCGGTGGTCGCTGTTATTGCCATCATCTCTGCAAATTCTTTTAAGAATTCTTTTAAGTTCGTCCCTACAATAATGACCGTGCGGAAATAACAGTCGACTCCGATGCCTGGCTTGGAATCCATGCACAACCGATATCCGGGCATTGGCCGCCGGCTGCGACGGCTCCCTTTTTCCCGGAAAGTAAACGCCCTGTCAGGATCAGGGCTTTTTTGCTGCAGTCATTTTTATCGAATAAAAGTATCCTGCAACTACTTCGGTTTAGTGCATTAATATTGTAATTTCGGCGTTGTTTCAAATCAACGTTACAAGTGCTACGCATTCTCAAAAAAGAAATCATTTCGTACCTCAGCTCACTGGTCGCTTATGTTACCATCGGCGTATTTTTACTGGTATTAGGGCTTTTTTTATGGGTTTTCCCCGAATCGAGTATTCTTGATTATGGCTACGCCGGGCTCGACAGCCTGTTCAGCACGGCTCCATTCCTGTTCATGTTCCTTATCCCGGCCATTACCATGCGCTCCCTTGCCGAGGAACGGAAGGAAGGCACCTTCGAACTGCTCAGTACACGCCCGTTAACCGACTGGCAGATCGTCCTCGGCAAATACTTTGCCTGCATGGTAATCGTGCTGTTTTCGTTGCTACCCACCCTGGTCTACTACTATTCCGTTTATAAATTGGGCAATCCCGAAGGGAATATCGATACCGGCGGGGTTATTGGCTCTTATATCGGTTTGTTTTTGCTTGGTGCTGCATTTTGTGCCATAGGTTTGTTTGCATCATCGGTCAGCAAAAACCAGATCATCGCTTTTACCATCGCCGTGTTCCTGTGCTTCTTTTTTTACAGCGGTTTTGATTCACTTAGCACCCTGCTATCACTGCAAAACCTCAGCCTGGAAAACCTGGGAATTACCGCGCATTATCAATCGGTAAGCCGGGGTGTACTGGATACCCGCGACCTTGCTTATTTTGTGATTCTAACAGGGTTATTTATTTGCTTCACGCTGTTTATGCTGATCAGGCAGCGGCAAAAAAGCCTGAAAGGAAAGGATGCAAAGTATTGCGTCGGTGCATTGGCAATACTGCTTGCAGTCGGGATTATTTCGGCGGTGACTTTTACCCGTTTTGATTTTACCAAAGAAGGGCGTTTTACCATATCGCCCATCAGCCGTAATATTATGGATACGTTGAAGGCGCCGGTGCGCGTTGCGGTATATTTAAAAGGCGACAATTTTTCGGGCAGTATGAAACGGTTGCAGCGGGCGACGCGCGATATGCTGAGCGATTTGCAGGCCTATAGCCACGACCGCATGCAGTTCGAGTTTGTCGATCCGATAGCCTATATCAAATCCCTCCCCGATTCAATGCAAAAAGCCGCTTATGATACCTTGCAATCAAAGGGAATAACCGGGCAGCAAAGCAGCGTAAAAACTGATAACGGCGTTACCCAGATGCTCATCTTCCCAGAGGCGCTGGTTGAATATGAAGGAAGATACATCGCCGTAAACCTGCTGCAATCGCGCATCGGGCTGGGCGAAGAAGAAATTTATAATAACTCCATCCAAAATCTTGAATACGCCTTTTCATCGGCCATAAAAAAGGTGACCAGCGGCGGCAAACCGATTATCGCTTTTACCGAGGGCGACAAAGAACTGAACGATGTGCAGCTAAACGATGCCATGAAATCACTGTCTGACGGTTATGAGATCGGCCGGCTGAACCTGAAAACCGCACCTTTCAGCATTTTATCAAAGGTAAGGTTATTGGTTATCCCAAAACCCGACAGTGCATTTACGGAGCTGGAAAAATTCAAGATCGACCAATATATTATGCGTGGGGGCCGCGTGCTTTGGGCCATCGACCAGGTAAACGCCGAACTCGACAGCCTTAGCGGTCACAACGGCGAGGGTATGTCATTCCCTAAGCATTTAAATCTTGATGACCAGCTATTTACCTATGGCGTGCGCATCAATTACGACCTGATAGCGGACATCAGCTGTGCACAAATACCGGTCACTACGGGCGAAAGCGGCGGGCAGCCGCAGATACAAATGGTACCCTGGCTATACTATCCCATTTTTATGCCATTATCCAAAAACCCGCTTGTAAAAAACCTGGATGGGATAAAAGGAGAGTTTGTGAGCACGATAGACACACTGGCAGTGAAGGGTATTAGTAAGGAGGTATTATTGGAATCGTCGCCCTATAATAAAAAACTCAATGCACCGCACATGATATCCCTAAGGGCCATCGAGCAGGAGCCCAATCCAAAGGAATTCCAAAATCCGCAAAACATTGTGGCTGTGCTGCTGGACGGAAAATTTAAATCGGATTTCATGAACCGACCGACCCCGCAAGGCATGACCGAGCACATACAAGCGCTGCCGGAAAGCAAGCGTACCAAAATGGTGGTGATCAGCGATGGTGATGTACTTAAAAATGATATAGGCTCGGACAATACGCCGTATCCGCTTGGTTACGACCATTATATGCGTCAAAACTTTGGCAATAAAAACCTGTTGCTTAATATTGCCGACTACCTGACAGACGACTCCGGGTTGATCGGCCTGCGTACCAAGGAGGTGCAAATTCGCCTGCTGAGCAGGGCCAGGATACGCAGCGAGAAATTGTACTGGCAGCTGTTTAACAATATACTGCCTTTGGCTTTATTGTTAACATTTGCTATTTTTCAACATTATATTCGCAAGCGGAAGTATGCTTATTAAATTTTATACTTTTGATTGATTAATTCTAACTATATGAGATTTATTGTTTCTACATCAACCTTACTAAAGCAACTGCAGGCGGTTAGCGGTGCGCTGAGCAACAGCACTGTATTGCCGATACTGGAGAACTTTTTGTTCGAGATAAAAGATGGAAACTTAACTATTTCGGCTACCGACCTGCAAACCAGCATGACTACGTCGCTCGCCGTTGAGTCGAAAGAGAACGGCCGCATCGCCATACCCTCACGGATATTACTGGAAACGTTGAAATCGCTGCCCGAGCAACCGATTGCCTTTTCGGTTGATGATAAAACATTCGCCATTGAAATTAATGCCGGCGATGGTAAGTATAAACTAAGCGGCGAAAACGGAGAAGATTTCCCGAAGATCCCTGTAGTAGACAACGCTTCTTCAGTTAATCTGCCGGCTTCGGTTTTGGGCGAGGCAATCAATAAAACCATATTTGCCGTTAGCAACGACGAACTGCGCCCCGCTATGACAGGTGTCTACTGCCAGTTAACCACGTCCAGTCTCACTTTTGTGGCTACGGACGCTCACAAGCTGGTGCGCTATCGCCGCAAGGATGCAAAAGCCGCAAGCACAACATCCTTCATTCTGCCCAAAAAAGCGTTGACCTTGCTAAAATCGTCGCTCCCATCGGATGATGTAAATGTTTCAGTGGAGTATAATACAACCAGTGCATTTTTTAAATTTGGGAACATCAACCTGGTGTGCCGCCTGATTGATGAGCGCTACCCGGATTATGAGGCGGTTATCCCCTTAAACAACCCAAATAAACTAAGCATTGATCGTCAGGCGTTCCTCGGGTCCCTAAGCCGTGTGGCCATTTATGCCAATAAAACCACACACCAGGTAAGGTTAAAGATCAATGGCAGCGAATTGAATATCTCATCGGAAGATATTGATTTCGCTAACGAAGCACATGAACGCTTAAGCTGCCAGTATGAAGGTGAAGATATGGAGATCGGTTTCAACGCCCGTTTCCTGATAGAAATGCTGAAAAACTTAAGCTGTGAGGAAGTGTCACTCGAAATGTCGACGCCTAACCGCGCTGGACTTTTGTTACCACAGGGCGGAGATGAAAATGAAGACGTGCTGATGCTGGTAATGCCGGTAATGCTAAACAGCTACGCTTAAGTTAGAGATTTGAGGCTAGTGATCAGAGATTAGGCTTGTTATTCAGATCTGCACACACTAATCTCTAATCACCAGCCTCTAATCTCTAAACGAAGTCCGGCGTAAAACCGGACTTTTTTATTAGGCCTGATAACAAAAAACGTTACAGGCAGTTATAATAGTCGTACATGAATAAGGGTCTCTACATATTAATACTTTTTGCAGTGATAGCGGTCATTGAATCTTGCAAAAACAATGATAACGTTTTCCCGAAAGTTACCCCGGCATACCTGAATGTAGTAAACGCCTCCGCCGATACCTTAAACTATTATCTGAATGGCACCAGGCAAAACAACGGCTCCAGTTTGTTTCCGGGCGGGCAATCATTTTACAACGCTATCCCGGCAGGCGCCGAAAACGTGCAATTTAAAAAATCAGGCGCTTTTAATGTTTTGTTCAGCTACCCGATCAAGCTTCAGGATTCTACAAACTATTCGCTTTATGTAACGGGCGAAACCGCAGCGGGTGCATTCAATACGGTTGATTTTTTAACTACTGCAGGTATTGATACCACCACTAATTTTAAATTGAGATTTGTGAACGCTTCGCCGGATGCGGGGTCGCTGGATGTTACTGTCGATTCTGCTTCCTATAAAAACTGCGCGTTTCAATCGTCATCGGCATTTTTACTTTATGGCAGCGGGCCAAAAGAAGTTAAAGTTTTCCCGGCGGGATCGTCAACGGCAAGTATTGATACCGTAATTACGTTCCAGCAGCAGCATGCGTATACTTTATTTTCAAAAGGGGTGTTAAAGGGAAAAGGGACCGCCCGTTTCAATGTGGCAGTGGCGATAAACCTTTAATTATGATTTTTAGATGATCGCGGCAAAAAGAAATTTATTGATTTGGGTGCTCTGTGTGCTGGGCATCGGATGGTTGTGCGCTTCGCTCTCCTCCTGTGGTAAAGCAACCACCGGCAGCCCGCAATTGTTAAACATCCGGTACCATGTGATCAACCTGAGTCCCGACCTGTTGCCGGTTGACCTTTTCATAGATTTCAGACAGGTAAATACGAATCCCTACATTTTTGGCGTAGACCAGGGTTATTTTTACATACCCTCAACCGATACGCCCTACCAGATCCGGTCTGCGAAAAATACTGGGTTCACGTTACTTCACAGTGACCGTGTGCTGCATCCGGGCGCAATATACACGCTTTACCTTATTGGCGCAGTGGCAGACAATTCGTTGGATACCCTTTCCACGGTAGACACTGCGGCATCTCCACCAGCAGGCCGCGGCGGAATCCGATTTGTAAATGTATCGCCTACCGCCTTAGGTGGCCTGGATGTGTACGCTAACGGAACAAAGGCGTTTTCCGCCATGGTTTACAAGCAGGTTTCCGGGTACGTCAGCGTGCCTGCCGGCAATTACGATATCCAAATTGACGCAACCGGAACCACCACCATTTTGAGCGAATTGAACCCGGTCACCATACAGAACGGCAAACTGTACACCATTTATTCTTATGGTTATACATCCCGGGCAGACTCTGCCGGCTTCACATCACGGGTAACTGCAAACCCTGTAAAAAATTAGCTTTCGTAAAATTGTAAAGCTTGAAGTGGCTGGAAAAGTTTGCGGGGCTGTAGCGCTTACATGCGTGCATACGTAATGATAATAAAACCGGTTATAACCTGGCGGTCAGCGTTCTCCGGTAACGGCCCTTATCTCAAGCCATATTATTTTTTGTCGCGCAACTGGTATTCGCAGGCGTTATAAAAAATAATAGCCAATTGCGCATTTTATTTTGAAAAAAGCAGTAGTTGTTGCTTTAAATAAAAATAATATATAGTTTTATAATTCCTTTGGTAGCCTTGTCGAAATGAAAAAATTGCACCTCTTTTTTCTGTTTATGGTAAGTTTTACTCTTTTGGCGCCTTCGTGCAAAAAGCAACCGAAAGACCAGTTATCACTTTTACCCCCGGCTACACAAACCGGCGCCAATACTTTTGGGTGCTTAATTAACGGTGCCGCTTTTGTGCCTGAAAGCGGCGGTTTTGTGCTGGGCGCGGCTTTTAAATCCCAGTATACGATTTCGGCACAGGGTTATGTATTTTATATCGCTGCGAGCAATAAGAGTGCCGGTGACATCATAACAAACGTATCGATTGCGACTGACAGCCTGAAGATCAGTGAGGGAGAGACGCTTCTTTTATCCAAATATGCGACACCCCGCAATGCCTCCGGCGCTTATGCTTATAATTTGACGTCTTACCAAACCAACGCTAACGTAACCGGAGCGCTGACCATAACCCATTTGGATACCATAAATCTCATAGTTTCGGCAACTTTTCACTTTAACGCGGTAAGTAAAGGCGGCGATACGGTGAAAATAACTAACGGTCGTTTCGATGTACATTATCAGCCTTAAATCAACTAATCATATACACCTAAAAAACCAGAGCCTGACAAATGAAAAAAATCCTACCGCGGCTACTGCTTTGCAGTATGCTCATTACCCTGTTCATGTTTAATAAAACCAGCGCGCAGATCGGGAAAACCAACTCCTTCACCACGCCTAACGTAGGGTCGGGAGCGCCACCTCCGCCCGGGCCAATTACGGGGCCCGCAAGTGTTGGCGCACCATCAACATCGCAGTACACGGTGCCCCCAATCGTACCGGGGATTACCTTAAACTGGCATTTAACGCCGGCCGCCGCAGGATCCATTACTTTTTCTATTAACCAGGCCACAGTTACTTGGAATGGCTTGTTCACAGGGAGCGCCACCGTGTCATGCACGGCAACAAACAGTTTTGGCACCAGCGCAGCCTCAGTTTTAACGGTACAAGTTACCGGACTGCCGCCTGTGCTAACCTGCAGTGTTGCGCCGACAAGCCAAACTATTACTTACAATAAAGTGCCTGCAACGCTGAGAGGAACAGTAAGCGGTGGCGCCACCTATACCTACCAGTGGCAAAGCTCGACCAACGATGTTACCTGGACTACCATCAGCGGCGCAACCGGCATAAACTATACGCCACCCGCTTTAACCGGCACAACCTACTATCAATTGGTTACAACCAGCAGTGGGGTAAGTGCGGCCAGCAATCCAGCGACCGTATTGATTAACCAGGCAACCAACCCGGCAAATGTCGATACCACCTTCAGCAATGCAATGGCCCATGTTTTCGTTAACCTGAATACAGCTAAGATACCTACCGGTATGCTGCGTGATGCAGGTTTTGAGCTGACAAACCTTGAAAATTACAACGGCACCGCATTGGTTGACAGTAATATTGTTGATGGTGAAGTGCTAAGAACCATTTATGGAACGCTTGCTTCTTCCCGATTGACCAGTGCAGCGGCCAGTGCATTGCCCGGGACAGGTATTATTGACAGCACGTGGTTTAGTGCCCGTAAACCCGGCCAGGTTACGCTTTGCGGTTTGTATTTTAATTATTCGTACCTCAACACCAGTGTTAACCCCAATCCCAATATAACAATCACCAATGGGCAGCTGTTTGATAAATTTGTAAATGGTGTGTGGCAAAATCCCTACCTGCAAGGAACAACAGTCGCCTTTGCACCCGCGGGGCCCGTTTATCCGGCACTTAATTTTAACCTTGTGTTACCTGCCAACCTTTGGTTTACCAATAGCGCAAGCACGGTTAGCCTTATACAGGTTGATGCGGGTGATGGGTTAGGCTACCGTACACTTACACCCGGAACAGCTTTAGCGGTTACCTATTCGGCAGCCGGCTTAAAAACCCTGAACTTTAAACTCACTTTGACTAATGGTACGATACTGCAAAGCCATAGCCAGATCACTGTGAAGGGAGTCGTAGATAATTCTACCTGCTGGGGCCCGCAATGTAATATTTATGTTCCGCCCGGCGGCGGAGGCGGCGGAGCTGTACAATCAATTGTCAAAAAAGGGCTAGTGATGGCCGCCGCAACCCAAACCACCGGCCAGCCTGACATAATTTCCAGCTCAAAAGACGGCAGCACTTATTATTTCCAAACAGGCGCCCAATATAACGGCCAGTCTGCGTCGGGAATGGTGACCACAAGGTTTGCAAATGGGGGTTTATATAATCCGTTGATCATTGTGGAAGGTTTTGATGATGGCTATTATACCATGCCTGAAAGCTGGGCCGGAGAAATTTCGCTCGGTGATTATCTGTATGGTAAGGATTACCTCAATGGCACAGGCAATGCATTTAACGAAATGACGAATTACTATGATCTCGTCTTTGTAACTTTTAGAAACGGAACTGATGACATTCACCGAAATGCACTGCTGGTTGCCTCAGTGATCAAGTGGGTAAACCAAAATAAAACCGGTACCAACAAAAATGTAGTGCTTGGTTTAAGCATGGGCGGCCTGTGTGCCCGCTACGCACTTAAAACCATGGAGAATAATGGCGAAACCCACCAGGTGGGGCTGTTTATCTGCCACGGCTCGCCCCAGCAAGGCGCTGAAGTACCACTGGGGCTCCAGGCTGGCAATAATCACATAAAGAGTCTTTATAGCCGGGCAGTTATCGGCGCGGCAGCTTATGGGTATGTTTCCAATGTGTACAACGATATTAGTTTGCTGGTTGGCGGGCAGTCGCGCTGGCCAGATTTTGGAGGCTTGTTATCGTTAAATAATTCGCCGGCGGCGCTGCAAATGGAAATAACCCATCTTAACAGCAATTATCAAGTTGACAATTCGGTACACAACGCATGGCAAACGGAATTGAATAAACTCGGCTATCCAAGCCAGGGAGGAATAAAACTTATGGCCATCGGCAACGGATCGGAATGCGGGCAGGGTCAAGCCTTGACGCCTGGTGGAACTATCCTTTCACTAAACGCCAATGCAAGTACTAATATTATTGGTGACATTTTAGGCGAGGTTGGCGGGCCGTTGGGCGCTCTCTTTACCTTTCAACCCTCCTTTTTACTTAGTGTAATACCGGGGCGCAATGCTATAAGTGCTAACTTCCAGGTAAATGCAGAGTTAACCGGCGGGGGCAATATCGGCTATTCGGGTAAAATATCCTACCAGAAAAAAGTACTATGGCTTATACCTGTAAACGTAACGGTTACAAGCCGCACCTTTACCAACCCATCGGGCGTATTGCCCTATGAAACATATGCTGGTGATAACATGCCCTTAAAAAACCTTACTTATACCGGGGTGCCCGGTTGGTTGGGTAAATACAATATCCAGATGGCGTTTTCGCCGGCCTTTGGCTTTGTGCCAACACCAAGTACGCTTGATGTCGGTTTCACTCCAGCAGCTTTAGTGGAAGGAGATTATTCATTGCCATATTCTCAATCAACGCCAATTACTAAAGGTACGCCGTTTACAAATTTTATAACCGCGTTTAGCCCCGTGTCATCCGGATATCCAAACAACAACGAGTCGCATTTGGATTATGAAACCAGGGACAACAATTGGCTAAGTAACGTACTGGCAGCCTTCCTGGTGACCGGAACTATGCCAACTGCCGATTGCAGCACCTTATGCCAGGCTAACGCCAGCGGTATTACAGGCAATGACATTGTTTGCAGCGCCAGCCCGTTTAACTACAGTGTGCCGTCTTACGCAAACGCAACTTACTATTGGACGACCAGTTCTAACTTACAACCAACTGGCTCCCGTACTTTGTCAACGGTGCAGGTGGCGTCCGTCGGCGTAGGCGCCGGGCAATCACAGCCTGGCTGGGTTTCGGTGCAAATCAGCATTCCAGGTCAATTGGATTGCGGTGGACAAACAGTGACCAAAAACGTTACAGTTGGTCTTGCAAACTTAGTGGTAACCAGTACTGTTGACAGAACGCCGGAAACAAGCCATTATCAATACTTAACGGCCACTGCAACCCTTATACCAGGTACTACCTCAAGTAATTATACCTGGTGGTTATTGGTGAATAACCAGCCGACCACCCAAATTGGCAGCGGTTTGCAGTTGACTAACTACCCGATGGCGCCGGGGCAGACAATTTTTTATCAATGCCAGGTTGCGACCTCCTCGTGCGGCGTAGTCACATACAGCGGCTATGCCTATAATAATTATTCCGGCGGCGCCAATTCAGTAATTAATCAATCGGTAGTCATCTATCCAAACCCGGCTGACCAAACCATGGCGGTCACCAACAACAGTGTGTTGCCGGCAACCGATGCTTCCGGAAACCCACTACCCGGCGCACCTAAAAGTTACAGCCTGGTGGTGCTTGATAGTACAGGCAAAACGTTGGTTTCGAAACAAAACCAGGATGGCAGTCCTACCATCACGTTTAGTACGGCTAAAATTGCCAATGGCCATTATTTTATTCATGTAATACAAGGGACAAAGGTTGTTGAAAAACAAATTGTTATTCAGCATCAGTAAGTTTTAGTGAGTTGTAAGGGTTGTAGAGGTAAAATCTCCCAACCCTTACAACTTTTACAACCTTTACAACTTCTCCAACTTACCACAACCTTTCCAACTAAATTCCTATTTTTGAGCAAAACAATACGCCTTGGAAATAATAAAAAGCCTGATCGATTTTATAGTTCACATCGATAAACACCTTTCCGCAATCATCAGCCAGTACCACGCTTTAACTTACCTGATATTATTCGCCATTATTTTTGCTGAAACCGGTTTTGTAGTCACCCCGTTTTTACCGGGTGATTCCCTTCTGTTTGCAGCGGGCGCCCTGATCGCCGAAGGCGGCACCGGGCTGAATATTTATTTGCTGGCCTTAATTTTAATTGTTGCCGCATTTACCGGCAACACCGTCAATTTTGTGATCGGCGGATACGTGGGGCCTAAGGTGTTTAAAGAAAAAAACAAAGTACTTAAGCTGGATTATTATCGCCGCACGCATGCCTTTTTTGAAAAACATGGCGCAATTGCCGTTATATTAAGCCGTTTTATGCCCATCATCCGCACCATTGCCCCTTTTGTAGCCGGGGTAAGCAAAATGTCGTTCCTGAAATACAGTTTGTATAATATCCTCGGAGGTGCGTCATGGATAATTGTGTTCCTGTTTGCTGGATTTTTCCTGGGGAATGTTCCGTTCTTTAAGGATCATTTTGCGTTGGTGGGTGTGGTGATCATTTTGATATCGATCCTCCCGCCTGTTATTGCAGCAATATCCAGCCGTTCAAAAAAGACGATTTAAAACGTCCGTTTTCAGGTTCCCGGCTTTAAACCGCAATTGCTGGTTTTGAAGCCCGGTTTATTCGCGGTCGCCAATCGCCGGATAACTGCGGCGATTATTTCGGTCGGGGAACTCCCATGTTTCATTTTGCCTTTTGAAATTTGGAGTCCTGGCCTCCTGGTTATTGCTTTTTTTTATTATTTTTAGCCAAACCACATGCTATTATTAAAAGATGGGCATCAGCGAAATTCTGGCGATCACCGTTGTACTAACCGCTGTATTTGCTTATATCAATAACAGGTTTATCAAATGGCCGCCTACCATCGGTATTATGGTACTCTCATTGAGCGCTTCTATTGCGCTGGCGATTTTGGGTGAAATAAATCCGGGCTTTTCCAATAAAACCATACAATTAGCTTCAGAAATTGATTTCCGGGGATTGTTGATGAATTTTATGCTCAGTTTTTTGCTTTTTGCCGGATCAATAAACATTGATGCCCAACAGTTGAACAAAGAGCGTTGGCCAATCCTCGCCTTATCTACTATCGGGATCGTGATTTCGACGACGCTGGTGGGCTGTGTTAGTTGGTATCTGTTCAAGCTTTTTGATGTGCCAATCCCCTTTATCTATTGTCTCCTTTTCGGAGCCTTGATTTCACCCACCGACCCCATAGCCGTGTTGGCCATTTTGCGCCAGGCCCGGATTCCCGCTTCACTCGAACTGAAAATATCCGGCGAATCTTTGTTTAATGACGGGGTTGCCGTGGTAGTATTTATTACATTGATGGATGTTGCGCGGTCCGGCACGGATGCAATCGCCTTTACCCAGATAGGTAAATTATTTTTACAGGAAGCGGTCGGAGGGTTGCTTTTCGGCGTTCTTTTAGGATATATTGGCTTTTATGCGCTGCGATCTATAGATGATTATAAAGTAGAGGTATTGGTTACGCTTGCAATTGTTACAGGTGGGTATTTGGCCGCCGGTTGGATACATGTATCAGGCCCCCTGGCCATGGTGGTCGCCGGAATTTTTGCCGGAAATAAAATTAAGAATGAAGCTTTGTCAACCGTTAGCCACGACTACCTTAGCAAGTTTTGGGAACTGATAGATGAAATATTAAATGCTGTATTGTTCCTTTTAATCGGCCTGGAAATGTTGGTTGTTAAAATCAACGCTACAGTATTGCTGATTGGCGGTATATCTATCGTCACTGTATTAGCTGCAAGGTGGGTTTCTGTTTTCATTCCCGTGTTGTTGCTACGCCACAAGATTCAGTTTGAACGGCATGCTGTTGCAATCCTTACCTGGGGCGGCTTGCGGGGCGGCTTATCAGTAGCTTTGGCACTTTCGCTCGACAAAGCTATGCATCGCGACGAATTTGTGCTTATTACCTATATGATCGTCGTGTTTTCCATTTTGGTGCAGGGTCTGTCTATCGGCGGATTTGCCCGCCGGCTGTTAAGCAAGCCTTAGGCTTGTTTGCAATTATTGCGCTTCTCAGCAATTCGTCGACTATTATTATAAAAAATTTCTTTTTCCCGAAATTTTGACAAATGTTTCCGTGCAATGGCCCTTTAAAATTGGTGATGATTAAAGATATTTGCTAAAAGATAACCAATACAAATCTTCTTTGCTAATTAATTAATTTTTCACCGGCCGTTGCCAGCCATTGTTGTGTGCCGTGCCGATTGAAATTTATAAACCGGACTATGGGAAATTTGAAAACATTTTTGTTGCGCCTTACATTCGCTGTAATATGCGTTGCTTTTTTTAGCCCAGGCGCCAAAGCGCAAAAGGCCGGGCACGATCAGGTTGAAGGCCTTTGGTACAATGATATCAAAAGCGGCAAGATATTGATCACTAAAGGCTCGGACGGTAAGTTTTACGGCAAGGTGGTTTGGTTGAAGGAACCGTTGAAAAACGGCAAACCAAAAGTTGATGAATTAAATGAAGACCCCAAATTACGCAGCCGCCCGCGCCTGGGTTTGCCGGTGTTAAACGGCTTTGTAAAAGATGGCGATAAAAAATATACCGATGGCACCATTTACGACCCGCTGAACGGCAAAACCTACAGCTGTAAAATGACCTACAAAGGCAACGAATTGGATATAAGGGGATATATCGGTATTTCGCTGTTTGGAAGAACGACTACCTGGACGCGGGCGGAATAACCCCCAAAAAAAATCTCCCCTTAAAGTGGGAGACTTAAAAAAATATGAAATGACGACGAAACGAACTATAAAAAAAGTTGCTGTACTGGGCTCGGGTGTGATGGGCAGCCGCATCGCCTGCCACTTCGCAAATATCGGCGTGCAGGTGCTGCTGCTGGATATTGTACCCAAAGATGCCCCCGCAACCGATAAAAAAGCGAGAAATAAGATCGTTAACGATGCGCTGGATTTTGCGTTGAAGTCGAACCCCTCTCCTGTCTATCTTAAAAAATTTGCGAGCCGCATTACTACCGGGAACTTTGACGATGACATGCCAAAGATCGCCGAGTGCGACTGGGTGATAGAAGTTGTAGTTGAGCGGCTGGATATCAAACAGCAGGTTTTTGAAAACGTGGAAAAATTCCACAAGCCGGGCACGCTGATCACCTCAAACACATCGGGCATACCGATTCACCTGATGGCAGAGGGACGCAGCGAGGATTTTAAAAAACACTTTTGCGGCAGCCACTTTTTTAACCCGCCAAGGTATTTAAGGCTTTTGGAGATCATCCCGACCGATGATACACTGCCTGAGGTAACCGGCTTCCTGATGGCATACGGAGAGAAGTTCCTGGGCAAAACAACGGTGCTGGCTAAAGATACGCCTGCATTTATCGGCAACCGCATCGGTGTGTTCAGCATCATGTCATTACTGCATTATGTAGATAAAACCGGTTTGACGGTTGAGGAAGTGGACAAGCTGACCGGGCCTGTGATCGGTCATCCAAAGTCGGCCACTTTTCGCACCAACGACGTGGTGGGTTTGGATACCATGGTGCATGTGGCCAACGGGTTGAAACAAAACGCACCGGATGACGAAGCGAACGCATTATTCACCATACCCGGATTTGTAACCGAAATGGTAAAAAACAACTGGCTGGGCAGCAAAACCGGCCAGGGTTTTTATAAAAAGGAAAAGGTTGACGGGCAGAACCAGTTTTACGCCCTCGACCTTAAAACACTGGAGTACAAGCCTTCGCAAAAAGTTAAATTCGAAACGCTGGAAACCACTAAGGCGATCGATAACCTGAAAGAACGCCTTAAAGTGCTGGTGGCAGGCAAGGACAAGGCCGGCGAGTTTTACCGCGGGACGTTCTACCCGCTGTTCGCTTATTCGAGCAACCGGATACCGGAAATTTCAGACGAACTGTATAAGATCGATGACGCGATGGAAGCCGGCTTCGGCTGGGAACTGGGCCCGTTCAAAAAATGGGACGCCCTTGGCGTTGCCGATACGGTAAAGGCGATGGAAGTGGCCGGCAATAAACCCGCCCAATGGGTTTATGATATGCTGGCTTCCGGCGCAGTCTCTTTTTATAAGATAGAGGAAGGCAAAAAGCTGTATTACCATATCGCTTCAAAAAGCTACAAAGTAATTCCGGGTAGCGAAGATTTTATTTTGCTGGATAATTTGGGTGCAAATACCATCTGGAAAAACAGTGGCACCACCCTAACCGATATTGGCGATGGCATTATCAACCTGGAGTTCCATACCAAAATGAATACCATTGGCAGCGAAGTGATCGAAGGCATTAACAAGGCTATCACCCTTGCCGAAAAAGAATATAAAGGCTTGGTGATCTCCAACGAGGGCGCGAACTTCAGCGCCGGCGCCAATGTGGGGCTGATATTTATGATGGCCGTTGAGCAGGAATTTGATGAGCTGAATATGGTGATCAAAGCCTTCCAGGATACGATGATGCGCGTGCGTTATTCATCTATTCCGGTAGTGGTTGCCCCCCACCAAATGGCCCTGGGCGGCGGCTGCGAGCTATGCCTGCATGCCGACAAAGTAGTTGCCCATGCCGAACTTTATATGGGCCTGGTGGAGTTTGGCGTAGGCCTGATCCCCGGCGGCGGCGGCTCCAAAGAGTTTGCGCTTCGTTTGTCGGATGAGCTGCAGGATGGCGATATCGAACTGAACAATTTCCGCGACCGGTTTTTAACCATCGGCCAGGCAAAAGTATCCGCTTCCGCGTACGAGGCTTTTGAATTGGGCTACCTTAAAAAGGGCCGCGATATGGTGGTGGTTTCGCGAAACAGGTTATTAGCCGAAGCAAAAGAACAATGTCTTATGATGGCGCAGGAAGGTTATTCGCAACCCGTCCCCCGCAAGGATATACGGGTGTTGGGTAAGCAAGCGTTGGGCCTCGCCTATGTGGGTGCAAACTCCATGTTAAGCGGCAACTACATCAGCGAGCATGATGCTAAAATTTCGCAAAAACTGGCTTACGTGCTGGCCGGTGGAGCCCTTTCACAGCCTACCCTGGTTAGCGAAGATTATTTGCTGGGCATCGAGCGGGAAGCATTTTTATCGCTTTGCGCAGAGAAAAAGACCCTGGAAAGGATCCAGTCGATCCTGACAGGAGGAAAAACATTAAGGAACTAGTGGCTGGGGATTATAGACCAGAGGTTAGCAAAAACTAATCTCCAGTCTCTAATCTCTAATCACTCAAAAACAAGCAAATGGATGCATACATAGTAGCGGCGCGCAGGAGCGCTGTAGGTAAGGCCGGCCGCGGCGGGTTTCGTTTTACACGGCCGGACACACTGGCTGCCGACATAATCAAAAGCCTGTTGGCGACAGTTCCTGGTGTTGATAAGGAACAAATAGATGACGTGATCGTAGGCAATGCCACACCTGAAGCGGAGCAGGGCCTGAACGTTGGCCGCCTGATTTCGCTCATGGCGCTGGATACTGACAAAGTGCCGGGCATGACGGTGAACCGGTACTGTGCCTCGGGCCTGGAGACTATCGCCATTGCATCTGCAAAAATACATAGCGGCATTGCCGACTGCATCATTGCCGGTGGCGTGGAGAGCATGAGCCTGCTGCCGATGGGCGGATGGAAAATAGCGCCGAATGCCGATGTCGCGCTTACCCATCCCGATTATTACTGGGGCATGGGCCTTACCGCCGAAGCGGTCGCTAAAGAATATAAGGTTGGTCGTGACGAGCAGGATGAATTTGCTTTTCAGTCGCACCAAAAAGCGATCAGGGCAATAAAGGAAGGGAAATTTAAGAACCAGATTACGCCGGTAAGTATCGCCGAAACCTACGTTGACGAAGGGGGCAAAATACAAAAAAGAGATTTTGTGGTAGATACCGACGAAGGCCCTCGTGCCGACACTTCGATGGATGCGCTGGCCAAACTTAAGCCGGTATTTGATGCAAAGGGGATGGTAACGGCGGGCAATTCGTCACAAACAAGCGACGGCGCAGCGTTTGTGATGGTGGTAAGCGAGCGATTTTTAAAAGCAAACAACCTTACGCCTATTGCGCGGATGGTGAATTATGTCGTTGCCGGGGTGCCACCACGTATTATGGGCATAGGCCCTATAGAAGCTATCCCGAAAGTTTTGAAAATGGCCGGGATGAAGCAGCAGGAAATTGAACTGATAGAGTTGAATGAGGCCTTTGCATCGCAATCCCTGGCTATTATCAAGGCGTTGAGCTTAAATACCGAAATTTTAAATGTTAACGGGGGCGCCATTGCGCTTGGCCACCCGCTGGGTTGTACAGGTACAAAGCTGTCCGTGCAACTTTTTGATGAGTTGAAACAGCGCAATGCCAAATACGGCATGGTTACCATGTGTGTGGGGACCGGGCAAGGCGCGGCGGGGATATTTGAATTATTGTAAGGAAAGGGAAAAAGGCAGTGGCCACGTGCGATTCCTTCCGGGGGAAGGGAAGGTAGGGGTTTAGCGAACTATTTTGGACCATTGATTGCAAGCGGCGAAACCCCTCCCCGCCACTGCGCAGGCAGCCGCGCCCCTCCCTATGGGAGGGAGTTTTGGTGGCGATTTTTTAAGTTTCGAATATCCGGGGATTATAACTCTTAGCGGTAAATATAAAACGACAATAAAAACATTAAACGCAATAGCCATGAGTACAGTAGCAGAACAGACGCATTTAAAAGGCGGCGAATTTTTGATAAAAGACACCAATGCTGAGGACGTGTTCATCCCTGAAAATTGGGACGAAGAGCAGTTGATGATCGCGCAAACCTGCGAGGATTTTATTAACCAGAAGGTGGTGCCCATTTTAAACCGCATTGATGCCCAGGAAGAAGGCCTGATGGTAAAGCTGATGGACGAAGCCGGCGAGCTGGGCATGCTGGGCGTTTCCATCCCGGAAGAATATGGCGGCTTTGGTAAGGACTTTACAACATCAATGCTGGTGAGCGAGAAAACCGGCCCCGGCGCATCGTTTTCGGTAGCTGCCATGGCGCATACCGGCATCGGTACGCTGCCGATCCTGTATTATGGCAACGAGGAACAAAAAAATAAGTATATTCCAAAACTAACCACCGGCGAATGGAAAGGCGCTTATTGCCTTACCGAACCAGGTTCCGGATCGGATGCCAACTCCGGCAAAACCAGGGCCACTTTATCTGCCGACGGGAAACACTATATCCTGAACGGCCAGAAAATGTGGATCACCAATGGCGGTTTTGCCGATATTTACACCGTTTTTGCCAAGATCGATAACGACGAAAACCTGAGCGCCTTTATCGTTGAAAAGAAATTCGGCGGCATATCCCTAAACCCCGAAGAGCACAAAATGGGGATCAAAGGAAGCTCCACACGCCAGATGTTTTTTAACGACTGCCCTGTACCGGTAGAGAATTTGTTGTCGGAACGACAAAACGGGTTCAAAATCGCCGTAAATATTCTTAACCTGGGGCGCATCAAATTAGGCGGCGCTGCACTTGGCGGGGCAAAGGCTGTTGTCACCAATGCGATCCGATATGCCAATGAGCGGGAGCAATTTGGGCGGCCCATCGCCAAATATGGCGCCATCCGCTATAAGCTGGCTGAGCAGGCAACCCGTTTGTATGCCTGCGAAGCGGCAACCTATCGCGCCAGCCAAAACATCGAAGATGCGACACACGGCCTGATAGAAAGCGGGATGGATTCGTCCAAAGCAAAACTGAAAGGAACCGAGGAATTCGCCATCGAAGCGGCCATGATTAAAGTGCACGCTTCTGAAATGCTGGATTACGTGGTAGATGAGGGTGTGCAGATATACGGCGGTATGGGCTACAGTGCTGAAGCGCCGATGGAACGCGCTTACCGCGACAGCCGCATTAACCGTATTTTTGAGGGCACCAACGAGATCAACCGGATGCTCACCGTCGACATGATGCTGAAACGCGCCATGAAAGGCGAACTCGACCTGATGGGCCCGGCCCAAAAGGTCGCGTCGGAATTAATGAGCATCCCTGATTTCAGCATCACCGAAGAAGATTTTTTCACCACCGAAAAAAAATACGTCACCAACTTTAAAAAGGCAGTGCTGATGGTAGCCGGGTCGGCCGTGCAGAAACTAATGATGAGCCTGGCTAAAGAACAGGAAATATTGATGTACATTGCCGATATGATCATTGAGACTTATGTGAGTGAGTCGGTTTTATTGCGGGTTGAAAAGCTGGCAGGCCAGCGCGGCGAAGACAAGATTGCCGAACACAAAGACATGATGCAGGTTTATATCCGCGATGCGGCCGACAAGATTTTTAAAGCCGGTAAAGAAGCGCTAAACTCCTTTGTTGAAGGCGACGAAGCAAGAATGATGATGGTGGGTTTAAAGCGGTTTACCAAAACGGAAGCCATAAACCCGACCGCTGCGCGCAGAAGGATAGCCGCAAAACTGATCGACGAAAATAAATATTGTTTCTGAGAGGTTCATTTGTTCATTAGTTCATTGGTCATTTGTGCAGCGCGGTTAGCTACCTCAAAAATGACCAATAACTAATGACTAATGACCAATGACCAATGACCAATGACAAACCGGTTGTTTGATTGTATCGAAATCCAGGCGCAATCGCCTGCACCTAACCTGTTAAACGGTAAGTTAAACGGAGCCTGGGTGCATTACAGCACACAGCAGGTACACCAGATGATATATCGCCTGGCCAAGGCTTTGCTGGATATGGGCGTTTCCGCTAACGACTGGACCACCGAGGGGAGGGATAAGATCGGTTTGATCAGCGCCGGACGGCCTGAATGGCTGATTACAGACCTTGCGGTGCAATTAACGGGCGCCATCCTGGTGCCGCTCTATCCCAACACTGGTGCTAAAGAACTGGGAGAGATATTGCGTGAAGCAGGGGTGAAATACCTTTTCGTGGGTACAATAGAGCTGTATGATAAAGTATCTGCATTACTTCCCGAGCTTCCGGATTTAAAACAGGTATTCACCTTTGACCAGGTAGAAGGTGCGGTAAATTGGGAGGCGCTTTTAAAATCGTTTGATGAGGCTGATCAGCAAAGAATAAAAACGATCTGTGATGAGATCAAGGAAGACAGCGTTTCCACCATTATTTATACTTCGGGCACTACCGGCCACCCCAAAGGGGTAATGCTGACGCACAAAAACATCATGAGCAATGTAAATACCTGTGCCGATTTGCTGAAACAGGTGCCCTTTAAAGAAAAATGTGCGCTAAGCTTTTTGCCGCTTAACCACATTTTCGAAAAGATGACGAGTTATATCTATCTCTTCAATGGTTACACTATCCATTACGCGGAAAGCATGGATACCATCGGCGCGGATTTAAAAGATGTTAAGCCGTCAATTTTCACATCGGTACCGCGGCTGCTCGAAAAAGTATTTGAAAAGATCATGATCACCGGCCAAAGCCTTACCGGCATTAAACGGGCGATATTTTTTTGGTCGATAAAGCTTGCTGAGCGATACGAGCTGGAAGACAGGGGCCTTTGGTATAATATGCAGCTGGCCATTGCCGATAAGCTGGTGTTTAAAAAATGGCGCGACGCCCTGGGCGGAAATATAAAACTGATTTTGCTGGGGAGCTCGGCCACCCCCGTGCGACTGGAAAAAGTATTTACCGCGGCAGGTATACCGGTAACAGAAGGTTACGGCCTAACCGAAACTTCTCCTGTAATTGCGGTTAATCAGTACGATATTCGCCAACGGCGTTTTGGCACCGTGGGCCCCCTGATAGACGGGGTTGAAGTTAAAATAGCTGAGGATGGGGAGATACTTTGCAAAGGGCCGAACGTTATGGCCGGCTACTACAAGCAACCGCAGATGACAGCGGAAGTAATTACCGATGGCTGGTTCCATACAGGCGATATCGGCACATTCGACGGTCCATTTCTAAAAATTACCGACCGCATCAAAGAGATCTTCAAAACGTCAGGCGGCAAATATGTAGCGCCGCTGCCGATAGAGAACCGCATGAAAGAAAATCCATACATCGAACAGATGATGGTGATTGGCGCTAACCGGAAATTTACGGCGGCCCTGATCGTCCCCTCGTTTGTCAACTTGAAATCGTGGTGCGTCGTTCACAAGATTAATGGCACATCCGGAGAGGAGTTGCTTAAGAACCCTGAGGTGATAGCGCTTTATAATTCCATCGTCAACAAATACAACCCGGAATTTAACCATGTGGAGCAGGTTAAAAAGATCGCCTTGCTGCCGGTAGAGTGGTCGATCGACGGCGGCGAGCTTACCCCTACCGGCAAAATGAAGCGGCGTGTGATCATGGAAAAATACAGTGCTGAAATTGAGAAAATTTACACTGATGCCAACAACTTAAATATTGTAAATGCATGAATACCCTGCAACTGACCATTACCGACAGGCTGGCGGTTTTAGCGCTTGACAGGGGTCGCTCCAACCCCATCAACCTGGAAATGATCGTCGAGCTTACCCAAACTATAAAAAGCCTGGAAGACGACGACGAGGTTGGCGGTGTCATCCTCACCGGCAAAGAGAATTTTTTTTCGTCGGGTGTGGACCTGATAGAAGTTTATGACTATGACGAGGAAAAAGTAAAAGCTTTCTGGATCGGGCTGCTCAACCTGCAAACTGCTTTTTTCAGCTTTAAAAAGCCACTGGTGGCTGCCATAAGTGGCCATAGTCCCGCCGGTGGTTGCGTGTTAGCCGTTTGCTGCGATTACCGGGTGATGGCGCATGGGAAGTTTATCATCGGGCTGAATGAGATACCTGTCGGGATAATTGTGCCCGAAACCATCTGTGATACCTACGCGTTTTGGATCGGAAAGCGCAAGGCCTACCAATATTTGCTGGAGGGTAAATTATTAACCGTAGATGAGGCGCTTCGCGATGGTTTGATCGATGAGGCTTGTGAGCCTGAAAATGTAATGACCGCCGCCGAGCAGAAAGTGAGGGCTTACATGAAGCTGAATGCGGCCACCTGGAGCCAAAGCAAGCTGAATCTTCGCCGGGAATTGATAAAAAAGCTAAGCGCCGATAAAAGCGCCGGCCTCGACATCATGCTGAAACAATGGTGGTCGCCGGAGGTACGGCAAACCTTGCAGGCAATTATCCACAATCTAAAAAATCCTCAACCCAAAAAGGTTTAATTTTTATGGCGACACCCGTAAACCCACCGGCAGCAGCTTTAACCGGTATGCTGAAAGAAGACGCGCTGAAGGGCAAAACCATCATTATAACCGGCGGCGGCACCGGCTTGGGAAAAGCCATGGGCACTTATTTTTTGCAACTGGGCGCCAACCTGGTGATCACCAGCCGAAAGCTGGACGTGTTGCAGAAAACCGCAACCGAAATGGAAGCCGAAACCGGCGGCAAGGTGCTGGCCGTGGCCTGCGACGTACGTAATTACGAGGAGGTAGAAAAAATGCTTGGAGCATCCCTCGAATCTTTTGGCCGCGTGGATGCGCTGGTGAACAATGCAGCGGGTAATTTTATCTCGCCTACCGAACGGCTTTCAGCAAATGCATTTTCTTCGGTGATCGATATCGTGTTGAAAGGCTCTGTAAACTGTTCGCTGGCAGCCGGCAAATATTGGATAAAAGAAGGTATTCCGGGTACTATCCTCAATATCATCACTACCTACGCATTTACCGGCTCAGCTTACGTGGTGCCCTCGGCTTGTGCCAAAGGTGGTGTGCTGGCCATGACACGCTCATTAGCCGTTGAGTGGGGTCGCCATGGCATCCGATGCAACGCCATTGCGCCGGGGCCATTCCCTACAAAAGGCGCCTGGGACCGCCTGCTGCCCGGCGACCTGGCTGCAAAGTTCGATCCAAAAAATCGTATACCCGTAAAACGGATGGGCGATAAGCAGGAGCTGGCCAACCTGGCGGCATTCCTGGTATCTGATTATTCGGCCTACATCAATGGCGAAGCCATCACCATCGACGGCGGCGAATGGCTGCAGGGGGCTGGCCAGTTTAGCGGTCTGGAAGCGGTTACCGATCAAATGTGGGATATGGTGGCGATGATGACAAAGGGCGCGAAGGGGAGTTGATAATCACAGGCCCACGATCCTCGCCTTTTCATCCCCCGGCTTAAAATGAATAAATGCCTCGGCGGCTTTTACCCCGGCTTCCAACCCTCTGAAAGTTTCCAGCGGCGCAAAATAATCGTTGTAGGTATTGATCGGGTCCTGCGTTTTATGAGCAAACATGGCCGCCTTCTTCTTATCCCGGTAGCTGGTAATGTCGACGTAATCGGTTGGTGCAAAAGCCATCGTTTCCACACCGGTATTTACTTCGTAAAAGTACAAGTGAAATTTGCGCTGCGCCCTAACCCATGCGGTTAACGCCAGCAAGCCTGTAACCTGGTGATCAGGATGGCCGTCAACGGGCCATTGGGTGAAAACGATGTCGGGATTTTCATCCAAGATCAGTTGTCCAACTTTTTGGGCCTGTTCTTTATTTAAAACCGAATCGCCATCGATCTGCCCGGCAAATCGGGGTGTCGCGTTTAATATTTTGCAGGCGGTTTCAGCTTCTTTGGTGCGCATGGCGGCCATTTCGGCGTGGGTTTTATTGGGATCACTCGCCTCGCCGCGGGTAAGGTATAAAAAGGTCACTTTATGCCCGGCTTCGCTATAGCGCGCCATGGTACCGCCGCAGCCAAATTCCGGATCGCCGGGGTGTGCGCCGAGGCAAAGGATATTGAGTTTTTTATCGGGTTGATGGGGATCAATTATGTTTGAGGCTGGCCTTGCGGCAATGGCTCCTAAAGCGAGGCCGGAGAGCTTGATAAAATCGCGACGGGCAGAATTGGCTTTTTGCATTGTTAAATGTAACGATTTTAGGGGATGGCTAACAGTTTGTTCATTTTGATACGGAAATCCTAAATTGCAGCAACTAACCCATTTGTTATGAGAACAGCTTACCATTCGAAGGTTGCCCTGCTTTTTGCACCTCTTTTTATACTCTCAGGATTTAAACCCTCCGTCGCGCGGAAAGACCCGGTCTTCAGTGCCGATTCCGTCCTCACCATCCTCAAACGCGTTGGCGACTGGCAGCTCAACTACTGGCAAACCAAAGGCTTTACTCATAAAAAGCTCGACTGGACCAACGCTGCGCTTTATACCGGCCTTGTCGATCTGAGTAAAACCTCCGGGGATGACAAATACGATAAGGCGCTGATCAACATCGGCAACGAAACAGGCTGGAGCACGGGCCCCAACCGCCTGATGGCCGACGACTATTGCGTAGGCCAAACCTGGTCGCTGCTGTATATGAAATATAAAAAACCGGAGATGATCGCGCCGTTTCGCCACCTGGCGGATAGCATCGTCAGCCTGCCGTTCAGCGAATCGCTGGAATGGAAAAATAACATTGCGAGCCGCGAATGGGCCTGGTGCGATGCGCTTTTTATGGGCCCCACGGCTTTGGCTTATTTGTCAACCGCCACCGGGGATATGAAATATTTAGACAAAGCCTCGAAACTATGGTGGAAAACCACCGGTTACCTGTACGACCCGCAGGCCCATCTTTATTCGCGCGATGGCAGCTTTCTAAATAAAAAAGAAAAAAATGGCGAAAAAGTATTTTGGTCGAGGGGGAACGGCTGGGTATTGGCGGGGTTGGCCAGGGTACTGGAGAATATGCCTGCAAACTACCCCGATAAGCCAAAATTCGAACAGCTTTTTAAAGATATGGCCTCCAAAATTGCCTCGTTACAGCAACCCGACGGCAGCTGGCACGCCTCACTGCTCGATCCGGAAAGTTACCCGGTAAAAGAAATGAGCGGCACCGGCTTTTATTGCTATGCCATTTTATGGGGGCTGAACCACGGGCTGCTCGATAAGGCCCGATACTGGCCGGTGGCCGAAAAAGCCTGGGTCTCGTTGATCACCTCAGTGCAGCCGGATGGCATGCTGGGTTACGTGCAGCCCATTGGCGCCAGCCCCGATAAGGTAAACCAGGACAGCAATGAAGTTTATGGCACAGGGGCATTTCTACTGGCAGGCGGGCAATTGCTCGAATTTATACAGCGTAACAAAAAGTTATAGCCGCAAAAAAAGCGCAATCAAATAATGCCTTAAAATACTGCCCGAATAGCTATATTGGTCTAACCAACTGATCATGAGCCTGGGCAATGCGCTTTTTGTTTTAATCGTATTTCAGCTACTGTTCCTGAGCGTCTATTTGTTTAGCCAGCGAAAGGGCAAACCGTTGAGCAACCGGCTGCTTGGGCTTTTCTTTTTGGCCATTTGCCTCAATTTATTTGATGTATTTCTTTTACAGGCAGGCTTTTATTTTTCGCACCCGGCTTTCGCGGGCCTGGGCAGTTGCCTGCCATTGTTATTTGGGCCCCTGCTTTATTTTTATACGGAATCGGTTATTTACAAGGGTTTTTCCGTTCCAATAAAAAGTTCCGTCCATTTTATACCATTTGCTGTCTTATTCTGCGGCACCGAAATTTATTATCAAATTCAACCCTTCGGGATGCAGGAGCGTATGTTGATCAGCTTGTCCGAACATCGGATCCCAACAGTTATTTCCAACATTTCAACCCTGATATTCCTGCAATTTCTTTGCTATGCCATAGCCTCATTACTACTCGTCTCACGTTATAAAAAAATGGCCGGGGAGCACCTGTCCAACCCCAAATACACCGATGTTTCCTGGCTGTATTCAACCATCCTGTTTTTTATATTGATCATTGTCATCGGCGCACTGAACGGGCTGCTTTCCGAAACGGTATTTTCAAAATATTACCTGGTCGCGTTTAACGCGATGCTGATCCTGCTGCTGTTGTTTGTGATGCAAGTAATGATGAAAGCCTTGAGCCGGCCTTATTTTTTTTCTTTCGGCGATGTTCCCGGCCCGGTTGAACAGTCTTCAAAAATAACCGCTGACGAAAAAGAGGCGATACTGCAATTGCTTGTGACATTTATGAAAAGCGATAAACCTTACCTCGACCCCGATCTTACCCTCGACCAACTCGCCGCCAAATTATTACTTAAACCCCGGGCATTGTCGCAGGCTATCAATGACGTTCGGCAGCAAAACTTTTTTGATTTTATCAATCGCTTCCGGATCGATGAAGCGAAACTGATGCTGACCAATCCGAAGGATCGAAAAATCACCGTGCTGGAGGTCTTGTACCAGGTGGGCTTCAACTCCAAATCATCGTTCAACACGCTCTTCAAAAAATATACCGGACTCACCCCCACTGAGTTCCGGAAAGAGCAGGAAAAATAAGCGTTCGACTCTCCGCTCCCCAAAGTCGAACCAAATAAAAAGCGTTCGACTTTATGTATCCGGTCGACCGGCATTCCCCGGCAAGGCAACTTTGCATCAAAAAAACTTTCGTCATGAAAACAAAAATTTCAATAAGCGGCTTGTGGGGCCGTTTACCATTAATGTTACGGGCCATATTAACTGGCTTCGGGGTTAGCTCGGTTGGCGTTTCGTTATGGAGTGTAATGCTGGCAGCGCTGCCGGGCCCCTGGCCTATATTGCCAATGATCCCGATATTGTGGCTGTTTTGGAAATTCTTTAGCGGGCGCTTTGGTTCCAGCGAAGGATCGATCGTCCGTCGGGAAAGCTTCCGGTTAACAAAACTGCCGCGACCGGCATGGAAATGGGGCTTAGCAGGCGCTGGGCTTTTTGTCATCACCGTACAGGCATCGTTCGTAATAACTTTCCGTCTGGTTGATTTCCCGGTCGCCAAATTTACCGCCGATTACAAACAGCTTGATACATTTCCGTTGTGGCAAGCTTTTGCCATCATTATCATGAGTTCAATCGTAGCAGCAATTGCGGAAGAAACCGGCTTTCGCGGTTATATGCAGGCGCCGCTTGAAAAAAGATACGGCACTGCAACTGCTATCGTTGTTACGTCGGTAGTGTTTACGGCTATCCATCTCAGCCATTCATGGGCGCCGCCCATATGGCCGCATATCCTTTTTGCCAGCGTATTGCTGGGCATCCTGGCTTACCGCACCGGCTCTCTTATTCCCGGTATCATCGGCCACGCTATCCTTGATGTATTTGACTATTCCGTTTGGTGGACAGATCTTACAGGCGGCTTTCAAAAACGTACCATCTTTCAAACCGGTATAGACTTGCATTTTATGGTTTGGGTACTTTTATTTGCGATCGCACTGCTCGGTTTCTTCAGGGTAATATTTAAGTTGAAGAGCAATGGGGCAAAGCAGTCATTTCGCGTCGCTGCTATAACGTGATGGGTGTATTTCGAGAGGTTGACCGATGAGTTGTTCCGAAGACCGGAAGTCCGAAAGACGGAAATTTTGAGGGCTTTTTTAGGAAGAGCCCTGTAGCTTAGCCTGTCCTTTCCGTATAAAAATAAGTGCCATCAATGCGCCGGCAAAACCGAGCCCGGCGGATATTTTGAGTATGATGGAATACATGGCGATAAAGCTGTTATGGTAGGTTTTTACGATGGCAGCTTTATCTTTTGGCCCGATATTTTCAGGAACGTGGGCATTGCCCATGTTCGTTGCCTGAGCCATCACGGCGTGTTTTTGTGCCGGGTTAAGGGGCAACGGCGTGACTTCCCGCTGCAGGGCGCCACTGAAAAACAATACGGCAAGGGTACCAAAAACAGCATTGGTAAAAACCCCGGCAATACGCGAAACAGCGTTATTAACGCCCGAGGCTGTACCTGAAAAGTGATCGCTGACGGAGGTCATTACAGCGGTTGTGAGTGGGGCTACTGTGACAGCCATACCAATACCAAAAACCAGGATGCCAGGGAAAAAACTGGTCCAGTAATCACTGGCGCCGGCGGTTTGTTTTACGAACGAAAGGAGTAAAAAACCAACCCCGGCGATAGCCGGACCGATAATTAACAATAACCGCGGCCCGTGTTTATCTGCAATACTGCCCATCCGGCGTGCAATAAAGATCATCAGCACCGGGAATGGTAAAAACGTAAGCCCCGATTGCAATTGGCTGTAGCCCTGCACCTGCACCATATTTAACGACATGAACAACATTGCCGCCCCTAAACCCGCATAAAGGAAAAACGTAAGCAGGTTAGCGCCGGTAAAAGTTGAGTTGCTGAATAAACTGAGCGGCATCATCGGGTGGCTGCTTTTGTATTCGATGATCACAAATACCACAAGCAGGATTATACCGGCAATAACTGAAATAATAACCTGTGGATGATGGTAGCCCAACGCCGGGATACGTAAAAAGCCAAAGGTAAACAACGCAAGGCCCAGCACCATACTTACAGCGCCCGGGTAATCAATTTTGTGTTGAACAGCTTCGTCACGGCTTTCTTTTACCCGCAACGATAATATCAGTAACGATGCCAGCCCCAGTGGCACGTTAATAAAAAAGATATACCGCCATAATCCGGCATCGCCCAAAGCGCCGCCGAGCGCGGGGCCACCAACGGTTACCACGGTTGTAAACGCTGTCCAGGTGCCGATAGCTTTTCCCCGTTCGTCTGGTTGAATCGACGAGGAAATGAGTGACAAACTGCCCGGTATCATTAGTGCGCCGCCGATGCCCTGTATTGCCCTGAAAATAATTAACCAGGTAACATCGGGCGCAAACCCGCAGGCCGCTGAACCGGTAATAAAAATAAAAATGCCGATCATAAATATCCTCTTACGGCCGAGTTGGTCGCCCAGCGAGCCGCCGATCAGGATGAGCGCTGCAAGCATGAGCAAGTAGGCATTTAGTACCCAAAACAAGTCTGTAGCTGTGGCATGAAGGCTTTTTTGCAGGGAGGGCATCACCACGTTAAGCGCAGTACCATCAATAAACGCCATTGACGATGCCAAAATGGACGAAACCATTATCCATTTACCATCGCGGCTACCCAATGCAACTGTTTTCATATTAACGGGTTATATGGTAAATGTAGCGCGTAAAAGGCTGAACCGGGAGGTTATTAAAAAAAATGACCTTTTAAATAACTTTCGCTACCGCCCGCTGCAAAATACTCACCGCTTCTGCCATTTCCTTTATATTTAACGAAGCAAAACCCAGTCGTACAAAACTGTGCCGACCACGGTCTTCGTTAAAATAGCCTGTGCCGTCGCTAACTGTAAGCCCCATCTCCGCAGCTCTTTCAGCTACTCTGCCTGCATGGATGCCGTCCGCATATTTGGCCCAAATGGCAAAACCGCCATCGGGCATTTTGAACGATACTTTGTCGCCGAGTTGGTCTTTGAGCAGGGCTGCCAGTACGTCGCGCCGCTCGTGGTATATTTTGTTAGATTTTTTTAGATGCCGGCCGATATCTCCATTTTTTAAAAGGTTAGCCATCGCCTCTTCCAGCAACTGCTCGCCCTGCCGGTCGATCATCCTGCGCAGCTGGGTAAGCTGGCTGATTAAATTGGAGGGCGCCACCACAAATCCAATGCGGATGCCAGGCGCAATAGTTTTGCAAAACGACCCTACGTAGATCACGCTGCCATAATAGTCGGCGCTGGCCAGCGGTAAAATCGGGCTGCTGGCATAACGAAAATCGTAATCATAGTCGTCCTCCAAAATAGCGAAACTGTATTTCATCGCCAGTTCCAGCAGCTGCATGCGCCGTTCGGAACTTAACGTTACGGTAGTTGGCCGGTGATGATGAGGGATCACATACAGCATCCGCACCTTTTTCTTTTTGCACACCGACTCAACAAAGTTAAGGTCGATGCCGCAATCATCTACCGGGACAAGCTCCAGCCGGGCGCCGGCTTGTTCAAATACCATATTGGCAACAGGATAGCCCGGGTCAGGTACCAATACCGTATCACCTTTTTTTAATAAAACCTGCGCGGCAAGGTACATCGCCATCTGCACGCCTTTCGTGATCAAAATATTGTCCGCGTTAACATGCAACCCACGGGTATCGCCCAGGAATTTCCCCAGCTCGGCCCGCAAGTTTTCCGAGCCCTGCGCCGGTCCGTACATCAGGTATTGCGAGGTGAATTTATAATTGCCAAAACGCCTGTATTCGCGCACCAGCAAGTCAACCGGCGCAAGGCGCGTATCAGGGAAGCCATCGTTAAACACCAGGTTTTGCAGGGGTTTTGGTGTAAAAAAAGTTGAATCGTCGTCGTCCTTTTGGTTCAATTCAAAAAACGTCGCCGCCGGAAGCCTATATGATCCATTGTTTCCGGGTAGTGGCTGCGGTTTAACATCAGGCAGGTTTTTGGCTATAAAAATGCCTCTCCTGGGGTACACGTCCACCCAGCTTTGCGCGTACAACTCGTCATAAGCCGCCACTACCGTTTTCCGGTGTACCTTCAAAGCGATCGAAAGCGCACGGCTCCCCGGCAAAGCGCTTTCGGGTTTTAGCGTACCGCGGCGGATATGATTGATAATACCATTGGCGATCTGCTGGTACACCGGTACGGCCAGGTTCTTATCAACGGTTAACAGGCTTTCGATCATTAACATAACTGGACTACCTTAATTATCATTTCTGGACTACAAAAGTAGTCCAATAGGGTTATAATTTAGCATCGTCATTAAAAAAATAAATTGCCATGCAGATCATCCAAAATTCAAAACTACCGTCTTTATACCTCCGGGTGGCAGTTGGTTCGGCCTATTTATGGGAAGTAGCTGACCGCCTGGGTGCATTAGGCCCGCACGGCCGGCCGCACGTTGGATGGGGCGACTGGGCCCATTTTGCAGCTTATGCACAACAGGTAATGAGTTTCATCCCTGCGAGTATTGTGCCTGCACTGGCCATCCTGGCAAGCATTGGCGAAGGCGTTTTCGGCTTATTGCTGATAGCAGGATTATTTACCCGGTTTGCGGCCATCGGCAGCGGGATGTTGAGCTTTTGTTTTGCTATTGCGATGACCATTTCATTCGGGATCGATTCACCAATAGGCTATTCCGTTTTTACGGTAAGCGCAGCAAGCTTCCTGCTGTCTACACTTCCGCAATACGAGTGGAGCCTGGATTCTTTTTTTGACAGAAGAAAAGTTAACGCCAGGTTGCTCAGGGGCGGTGTTACTGTCGTGCTCTTGCTGGTCGTGGGTACTGCAAATGCACAGCCGCACCAAGGTTATTCAGCCACCGCAGCCAGCGGCATCACGGAAAAATATCTGATCCGCCAATTGCTTAACGAAAGCGGGATCAACCAAAAAAACGTTGAAATGGAGGTAGTGACTTTCCCTCCCGGCGCCGTCTCACCGGCGCACCGCCACCCATGCCCAACCTTCGGTTATGTGCTGGAAGGTGAAATTGAATCAGTTTTTGAAGGCAAGAGGCACTTATTCAAACAAGGGGATGCCTTTTACGAGAAAACCAACGGGTTACATTCGGTGACCAAAAATAACGATCCGAAAAGGGCGGCCAAACTGCTTGTGTTTTTTATCAATGAACCACAAAAGCCAAATTCGGTCCATGTTAAATAACCGAAGCGATGATCTTCAAATTAAACTCATCAAGTATGAAACTCAGCATTTGTGAAACCTGCGGGACACAATACCAGGAGGATGTGTCATTAACCGGCATTTGCCCGATATGCAGCGACAACCGCCAGTATATAGGCGATAACGGCCAGCAATGGACAGACATGGAGACATTAAAAAAAGGCCATACCGTAAAGATCATCCAAATTAATGAACGCCTGTACAGCATAAAAACGGAGCCAGCCTTTGCACTTGGGCAACGAGCGTTCCTGGTGTTATCGCCCGGCGGAAATGTTTTGTGGGATTGTATCCCCCTGCTGGATACGGCGGTCATTGATTTTATTAACTCAAAAGGAGGTTTAAAAGCCATAGCTTTTTCGCACCCGCATTATTACTGCACTATGAATGAGTGGGCTGCTACGTTTGAGTGCCCGGTATATATCCACCAAAACGATGCCGAATTTGTATTCTATCATGGCGATCATATTCATTTGTGGTCTGGCGATATTCACCCTCTTTGGGATGATCTCAGCATTGTTCATATTGGCGGACATTTCCCGGGCAGTTGTTTACTCCGCATAGGGTCGCTTTCACCAAAGGGCGCCATTTTAGCCGGCGATAGCCTGTATCTATCCAAAAGCAAACGCCATATAGCAATCATGTATAGCTATCCCAACCAAATATTATTAACCAAAAAAGAGTTTGTCGCGGTGCGTAAAAAGTGCTCGGGCTTGAGCTTCGATACCTTATACGGTGCCTTTGACGGTCAAAACCTGGAAGGTAATGCCCACACAGTGTTCGCTGCGTCGATGGAAAGGTATGCGGCTAGCTATGAAATTTAAAAATCATTCATCAAAACAGTTAAATCAACTAAAAACATGAAAACCATATTCACCAATAAGCCCTCATTACTGTTAGTAATCATCGCTTTTGCCATCGTTTATATTGTATGGGGTTCCACCTACTTTTTTATACAAATGGCTGTACACGGCTTTCCGCCTATGCTGATGGGCGCTCTGCGCTTTTTTACTGCCGGTATACTAATGCTTGCCTGGTGCTATTTTAAGGGCGATAGGATTTGGGGGCTTAAAAACGTGATCACCTCGGGTATAAGCGGTTTGCTGATGCTTTTTATCGCAACCGGATTGATCATTTGGGTCGAAAAAACTTTACCCAGCTCTATCGTTGCCACCATGGTATCCGCCAACCCCATCTGGTTTATCGTACTCGACAAACCAAATTGGAAGATCAACCTGGGCAATAAAACTACCCTCGGCGGAATTATCCTGGGTTTTGGTGGCGTACTTTTGCTTTTTGGTGAAGCGCTTAGCAAGTCGCTCAACGGAGGGATCGGCGCCACACAGCTAACCGGGTTGGTTTTGCTATTGGTAAGCCCTGCTGCCTGGTGTTCAGGGTCCTTATTTTCAAAAAACAGGGGGAATAATGGCCCCGCAAGATTAAACACCGCCTGGCAGATGGTGATTGCAGGCCTGGCATTTATGGTCGCAAGCTTCTTTGGCCGCGAATACAGCGGCTTTCATTTCGCACAAGTACCTGCGCAAGCGTGGATGGCGTTGGGCTACCTGATCGTGTTCGGTTCCATCGGTGCGTTCAGCGCTTATGTTTGGCTGTTATCGGTAAAAACTGCTACACAGGTAAGCACACATTCTTACGTAAACCCGGTTATAGCAGTATTGCTGGCTGTATTATTTGCTCATGAGCATATTTCGACACTCCAGCTTTTTGGATTGTTTGTCATCCTGTTTAGCCTGCTGCTGGTTAATCTGAAAAAATACGCGTTTAAACTGCCGCGCTTTAGCAGCTTTGCAAATAATAGAAAAACAACTGTAGCCCGGTGTGAGGCCTGAGTAGTAAGGGCTGCAATTCGTCAAAAAGAAAAGACAACTAACAACGATAAATATAAACATGAAAGCAAGAATGGACATTAATAAAGCAGAGCCGGGTATTTACCGGGTAATGTTTGCCGCTGACAAAGCAGTAAAAGGCTTTGACATCGATCCCAAATTAAAGGAGCTAATAAAAGTGCGCGTTTCGCAGATCAATGGCTGCGGGTATTGCATCAACAGCCACACTAAAGACGCTTTAGCTATTGGCGAAACCAACCAGCGATTGTTTGCATTGTCGGCCTGGTGGGAAACGCCGTTTTTTACCAATGAAGAGCAGGCTGCACTAAAACTGGCGGAAGAGGTGACGAATATTTCGCAGGGCGTAAGCGATAGTACTTACCAGCGCGCTGTCCAATTATTTGGTGAGCAGGGAGTGGCCCAACTGATATTCATATCGATAGCCATTAATAGCTGGAACCGTATTGCGATCCCCGTACACATGGTGGCCGAACAGGATTAAGAAACACACGATTTGATTATTTGAGGCAGACGGAACTATTCGTCTGTCAATGTAAACTGAATTAATCAAAACAATTGCACACTTTAAATACTTAACATAATGATAATATTGGGTTTATATTAAAATCACATACTTTTGGGCCAAATTACAGCCAATGAAAAAAGAGAAACAGGCGTCCCCGGCTAAAACCGCCAGGAAAGCCATTCAGCAACGTTTAATTAAAGAACTAACCAGCATAGCCGCCCAGTTAAATAAGCAGGGAATCCATACGGATATTGATTTTGAAAAAGAATCAAAAAAACTGGCTAAGAAAATTACCAAAGGCGCAAAAGTTGATCAGCCCGCCGCACCGAAAGTAACTGCACCTGTTAAAGCAGAAGCGCCGGTAAAGGCGCCGGTTGTCAGGCCAAAAGCCGCGGCAAAAGCGCCTGCTAAACCGGCGGCAGCACCAAAAGCAGAAAAAGTTGCAGTGCCTGCGGTTACACCTGAACCGGCAATTTCAAAGCCGGCTAAACAAACTGCTAAAAAGATCGCAGAGAAAAAATAATTCCCCCCGCGCGCCGGCGTGATGATCGGGAGATATTTTGAACATTATCCCTAAGGGAAAATAAAAAAGCACCATTGGTTATTGAGCCAATGGTCCTTTTATTTGACAGGAACTCAAAAGCCTTTCAGTTACAGCCTTTTTTATAAAATTGATTTTTGATGATGACAGGTGCTTTCTTGCTGATACAATCGTAGTTCGGGACCTGCTATGGACCACTTTGCAAAATCAACCGGATTTATTCTATATTGCATCAAATAATCCATCGTCCAACGTCATTCTATGAAACCTATTGAAAGGCGGAAATTTATCAAAAATACGCTGATCGCCGGAGCATCTGTCACGTTAGCGCCATCGATATTACATGCTCAATCAACCTCAAACCAAACAGTAACGGGCAAAAAAGTGATCGTAGCCGGGGCAGGCATAACCGGCCTGTGTTGTGCTTACGAGCTGATGAAAAGCGGCCACGACGTGGTGGTGCTGGAGGCATCCGGGAGGTATGGCGGCCATGTTTTTACCGGGCGCGATGGGCTGTCGGATGGCTTGTATGCTGATTTCGGCGCCGATCATATTACCAAACCTGGGTACGAGCGTTTTTTTGAATATGCAGGCGAATTTGGTCTAACCGTCATCCCCTATCCAAATGCCGAAGGCTCGGAAGGGGCATACGATCCTGACGCGATGAAGATGATCGGCGGCAAATTTTATACCGCGGCCCAGTTGAAGAACCCGGTAGTATTGGCACAATTCGGTTTTAACGAACGCGAGATAAAACACATAGCCGAACATGGGCAATATGCGCTGGACAGGCTGTTTATTCAATCGTACCTGGGCAAGTTTACGGACGCATACCAGCCTTACGGCATCGGTTATGATGATTTCGATAATGTGGCAATCGCCGATATTTATCAAAAGGAGGGCGCGTCGGCGGCTGCGCTAAAGTACCTGGGCGGGCGACATTCCAATGCGCTGTACCACCTCTGGAGGGCTGCGTTAATGGATATGCGCGGTATACCGGCTGATGAGGGAGAAACCTATCATTTAAAAGATGGCAACGAACAATTGCCTATCGCCTTTGCCAAAAAGCTGGGCGACAGGGTGAAGTTGAATCATCCCATAACAGCCATAAAGCGCGATGCGCAATCGGTCACGGTAAGCTACCGGCCTTTCGGCGCGGATTCGGAAAAACAGATGACCGCCGATTTTTTAGTGAATTGCATTACGCTGCCCATTTTCCGAAATATCCCGGTTACCCCGCCGTTAAGCGCCGAAAAGCAATACGTGGTAGATAACCTGGTTTATTCTTCGCATCCTTTTTACGTATTTGAAGCGGCTACAAAATTTTGGCTTGACGATGGCTTTAAAAGCATCAATATGGAGTTTGAGCATCCTGATATTTCATCTATCTGGCTGGAAACCAACCGTGTTGATAGCCACCGCGTTATTTTAAAAGCGTTTGGTCCCGGTGGCCTTTCACCACAACGGGTACTTGCGGCTTTCAGGGAAGTGTATCCCGGCAAACACGATACCATCGAAACGGCATTAACCAAAGACTGGACGACAGACAAATTTGCGCCGGCCTGCGAGATGGAGCCATTTGCCATCGGCGAGATGAAAAAATTCTGGCCGCAAATTATGCAGCCCGACGGACGGATCTATTTTGCGGGTACCTATGCCGATAACATGAGCAGAGGTATGGAGTCGTGCCTGCGGTCGGCGCAACGGGTTGCGGCAGAGATCGGGTAATTTGGGATATAAATGCAAAAACTTACGAAGTTTAAAAACCTGGTAAGTTTCATTTCTTAGGGCATAATTAATGACAATCGTATATAACAGCAAAAGGTATTTTAGTTGGCTTACGTCAATCCTGCTCATACTTAGCTTTTCAGCCTTTACCATTTTTGAGGAGAACCAGGCGCCGGTGGTAAAGCTGTTAAAACCACAGGCAAATACTGAAATCAATTCGGGCGCCCCGATGGCGTATGAGATCAGCATAGCGGATAAGGAAGACGGCAATTCAAAATTCGATGAGATAAACGTAAAAGAAGTTCTACTGCAGCTGAGGTATTTTAAAGATAAAAGCAAAGCTTCGGCATTTGCGGCTAAAGGGATGCAAGCCGATGAGCCTGGGTTGGCGGTTATCCGCACCTCCAATTGTTTTAACTGCCATAATTTTAACAGCAAGGCCATGGGGCCTTCGTTTGACGAGGTGCAAAAGAAGTATCCGGCTACCACAGCCATCATGGATACGTTAACCAAACGCATAAGCGCCGGCTCGACCAGAAAATGGGGCCAGGAAAAAATGCCCAGTCACCCGGAGTTGACGGTCCAGCAAATTAAAAGCATGGTAACCTGGATCCTGAAAAACAGCAATAAACCGGACGTTAAATACTTTATAGGGCTAAACGGGCTGATTCCGGCTGCTTATTTAAGATCGCCCGGCGCTTATGTGCTTACCGCAAGTTATATTGACCATGGTTTAAAAACCGAACCGGGTAAACAGCGTTTGAAGGGGCAGGATGTAATCGTGTTGAACGCTAAATAAAATCATCTTAACAAAAAAATAAAGTAGAATGATATAACTACATCGCTGCGTTTTTTGCAGGGGCTTTCCTAGACCCTATTAGTTATTAAACCGACAATATTTGGCGCATTTATTTAGACCATCCCGATTTGCATAGAGAAGTTTTTGAAATCGACTATTGTGATTTATGCCGGCATATAGCGCATTGCTATCTACATCATATACAAATACGCAAACTATATTTTGTGTTTTGTCTACAGACTCAATAGCGGCAAACGCAAATCCGTTGTATATTTTTTGACCATTATTTCTGGTCAAAGGGTTTTGTATCGATGTCTGCTTTATTACATATTTTATATGTCCTTCCGCATTTTTCAGGCCATTTTTAAATGATGGAATAGTCTGCAGCAATTCATAAAATGCTTGTGCAAAATAACTGGACCTTTCACTAGTTGTTTTAACAGGGCGGTTTGTTTGATAATTATTTAGGTAGATATCTATTTGTGGATGATCGATATCTTGTGCTTTGGTTTGCGAAATACATGAAATAGTGCAAACGAATAATAAGCTAGTCAATAAGGTTTTCATTACTTTAGGTTTTAGGTAAATTTCAAATTCAACTAAATGACTGAAAAACAACTAATAATAATGAATTTATCTTTGTAGACAATAAACCTCGCGGTATCTCGCTTTATAATTTCAAATTCAATAAATATACCGAATTCCTCCCCGTCACAAACAGCCTTCCACTCTTATCAAATACCACCGAAGTCGGCCGTTCCGGCACTTTGATCACACCTATTTGCTTACCTGCCGGATCATAAACATAGATCTGCCCATCAGCAATATACACGTTGCCTTTATTATCTGTCGCTGAATCAAATTCGCCGCGCTCGGCGAAGTATTTGAGGTTGGAAACATAGCCCTGCCGGTCCACGTCGACGCTTACCGTACGCTTATCGTATTCATCGGCCATGTAGACTTTTTTATCGGGCCATGCGGTGGCCAGCGCAGTTGAGCGGGCCAGGTCGTAGCAGATCGGAATAATAGTTTCACCATCAGGCGCTACCCAGCATTCCTGGTCGCGGGCAATAGTTATGGTATTAAAATCATGATAATCGCGCCAGCGGTGGGCGGGGTAAAGCGCTTTGTAAACAGGGTTAATTGAACCCATCGGCGCTTTTTTAAGCAGTTGAACGGTTTCGTCAGGATTATTGGGGTCGACGGAATAAACCAGTGTCCCAAACCCTGAATTCCCCCATCCGCTAAAGGATGTCCCACCGGCATCAGGCGGGTTTTTAAATTCCTCGGGCTTACCATTTACCAGGTACCCGGGCTTGGGCGTGTATTTAAACACAACCAGCAGGTTGTCGTTTTTATCGCAGGTCAGCGAGAGCGGTTCCCAGTGGTAATCAGCTAAAAGGCTGGTAGTACTGGTCGCGGCATCCCATTTGTAAATGCGTTTCATCCGCTGCTCGCAAAAGTAAACGTTGCCTTTGCTGTCCGTGCATGATCCCTCCGCAAACTCAAAACCCGTTGCCAGCCGCGTGGCCTGGCCTACCTGGTATTGCGCGGACGCTGCCGGCTGCCCGCCCATAAACAGCCGCGTAAATTCCCAGGGCCGCACCTCTGTATCGGTATTTACATCATATAGCGGATTGGTGGTGGTGTATTTTATCTGGCTGTAATTGTGCACGTTCAAAAATTCAATGTCTTTATTAGCCCAGCTGCGTATGGAATTCGGCGCGGGCTTGTTCACCCTGATCACCCTGAACATATACAAATTAGCGAATACCATATCGTGGCTGTTCTCCAGCTCCATGGGTTGGCATTCGGTGCTTTCGCGGCTTTCTTCTTCCAGTTGCAGGGCGTAAACGTTAAAGTTGGCCACGTGGTTAAACCGCACTTCGTTGCGCACATGATGCTCCACTGATAAGGCATAAATACGGCCTGGCGTTGACGTATTGGAAACATACACGCCGGCCGCTGCAAAGGTATTAGCCGACCATATATTAAAAAATGTTCCGCCGCCGCCGTTGGTGATCCAAAGGCTCCAGTACTGTGTATCCCAGGCGGGGTCAATACCCTTATCATAAATTCCTGGTCGCCTGGGTGTACCAGGCCGCTGCATACCGCCGTGGCCACCGATAAATTTTACATCGCCCAAATACGAGCCTTCGCCGGCCATCCATTTACAGGCCACTGCGCGCGGATTATCTGCGCTGGTGCAGAGGCCTATCCCGGTCACCACATTTTCCCCGCCCTTTGAGCTTTCCAAAAGCGGTAACGGCCCGCCAAAACCGCCAAAGGCGGCAGTGTTATTTGGAACGATCAGCTGCGTAGCGATAGGGTTGAGACCGATGAGCACGGTTGTTGGCTTTAGCCTGATGGTTTGGCTGACGCGATACCAGCCCTGCGGAAAATAAACGGTATTGTATTTGTCGATCGCGTCCTGTATCGCTTTGGTGTCGTCGGTAGTGTCATCGCCTTTGGCGCCCAATGTCTTTACATTTGCCCAGGCGCCCATTTCGGGCAGGTCGGGTATATCGCTTTTTGCCGGGGCGGGCATTGCCGCAAGGGGCATCATCTCATCTACTGTTTTATACACCGGGTCAGCCTGTATGCTATCCATTTGCAGCCCATAGGTAAAGTTTTTTACTTGGTAGATGCTGCCTGCCCCCGGCGTCTGTTTCCGGCTGCGGCGGTAACTGGCAAATACCGGCACGTCGCGGCAGCTGATATTGCGCAGGCTCACCTGGTTCATGGCATTGTCTTCGTTACTGATGATGATTGCCGGGCCGCTCACCTTATCAAAGCGGCAATTCTCCATAAACAAGTGCTCGTGATAATTGGGGTTGATGCTGATCACGGCAGGCACATTTTTTGCCTGCAGGCGCACAATGGTGAGACCGGCTTCCTGTGTTTTTATGGCGGCTTCCCGCTGGCCCTCAAAATAAGTATCTACCATCATAAACTGCCAGCCTGGCGAGGGTTTGGTAGTGTAAATACCGTATTGCCCGCCAAAAAAACGCACATCGTCCATAGCGTTGCCAACATCAAACAAACCGGCTTTTCCGTTGCCAATATCAATATCCGCGTGGGCGATAAAGCTGTGTTGTGCAAAATGCGCCCGAAGTGCCACCGCCGCCGGGTTACCATCTGCTATTGCAAGGTTGATGTTGCTCAGGGCGCTGTAAAAGGTACCGGCGCCGGCATCGTGTACCGGCTCGCCGGGCTTGCTAAGGCTGCTTACAAACCAAAACATGTACTTGGCTTTGCCCTTGTCAGTGGTGTCGGGTGTTTGAAAGCCGGGCGAGTTTTTAGCCAGGATGATCTGCGGGCGGTTTTTACCGTAGCCGATCAACCGTACCGCCTGCGGCACAAATATGGTTTTTGAGATGATGTATTTCCCTTCGGGAATGAATACGATGCCGAAATTATGGCTGGTCTTAACCTGCGCTATCGCGCGCTGCAACTCATCGGAGACGTCAGTCTTTCCATCAGCAGTAATCCTGAAGACCGCAGGGGTAAAATAAACCGCTTCGGCATCATCCGGGCGCAGGTGGTAGACTGACCTGCCGCCATCATGCGTTTTTGCGGCACTTACAGGTTTGCCAAAGCAAACCAATTGCATAAGCAATAGCAAACCTACGATGATGCTTGTTTTCATTTGGTCGGGATAAAGGGTAACTGGTTTTCCGCTAAATTACGCGTAAAATACCTATTGCACTTTATCCCGCCTTATTTTTACAAAAGCCTTGTGTCGGGTCAATAGTCTGTAGTCAAAAGTCTTAAGTCGGCTTCCTGACTTTCGGACTCTAACTACGGCAGATTCTGCGTCATCTCAAACCGGTCGACTGACTTCGATGCAGTCGGGAACTCATTAAATGCTGCGTATTGAACGTATTTGTTGTCCTGATCAATCCCAGGCAGTATTTTGCTGAGCAGCTTCCTGATCTGCATATTTTCCTTTTTCACTTCAGTCGTATCTTTAATACTAACATGTGTCATATACCAGATGGTGGGCGCCGACCACGTATCATTGCGCTGCATAGAGATGGAAAGGATCATAGGGCGCGTTGGTAGCTGGGCCAGGGTCATAGGGTAACGGTATTTCTTATTTGCTTCGTTAACAGCCTGGGCATAAAAATCACCGTTAGCTTTTGTATCCGGGTACTCCCACAATGCGCTCGGGCTAAAACATTGCATTGCCAGTGCCAGGTTATTCACGGCATTCACCAAATATTTCTTCGCGTATTCTTCTTTGGCCAGCTTAACCAGTTCGGGGCCGGTTTTGCCATCCGCGGTATACTCAGCAAGGTCCATCCGCGTAATTTTCCAGCCATAGCTCAGTTTGGAATAAACCAGGCTGATCATGTATTTATTGTCCGATTGCTTTGGCGCCAGGAAGACATAGTACGTCTCGGCGGCTGTGGTGTCATATTTCAGTGCATGACGGTTAACGTCGGCGCCGGTGGCAGGTAAGCTATCTTTGGCTTTGTGTTTACCCACTACATAATATTCTTCCACAATATCGTAAGGGTTGTCTGTCAGCCGGTTGCTCATCAGCTCAACCTGGCGCTCATTGCCGGGGTTGTCCATCAGCTCTTTCGACATCATCAGTTGCAACTCCTTCAGGCTATTGGCTTTTATGTACTTTAACGCTTCGGTGTTAAGGTTATGAAAATCCGAACGTTTGCCGCTGCTGATCTCGTCATTCTTATAAGTTCCGGGTTTGGGTGGCGAACAGGCCTGTAACGAAAATACAAGGCATGCCAGCGCCACAAGTTTAAATTCAGGGTGTAGTGGTTTCATATTGCCTCCGAAGATAAATAAGTTTCGGCACTTGCAGTAAAAAAATAGCACATCCAGTCAATTAGGCTGTTTTCGCATTTTATACAGCATTACACCTGGCCCGATGTCATTAAAAAAGGCCTAAAAATGGAAGTGTTCATTTTTTTACATAACCCCGTTTTTTTTACTTCATAGTTAGGGGTTTAAAAAGCTGACAGCAACCGATCTATACGTTATATGCAAAGTATTACTTCATAGTTGAAATGGCAAAAAGCGTTCATTTATGAACACTAAAATGAACGCTTTTTCAGCATTTATTTTTAATTAATACGCCTGTACGGGCGCCCCTTGTGGGCGCCCTGAGTTTTCAATGAACGGATTGGACGCCGCGATTATTGATAACCCAATGTTACTCTAACCGTCGTTTGCATTGGGTTCATACGGGCGCCCACGAGGGGCGCCCCTACGTGTGATGTGTCTTTATTCTGGCACTAAAACCGTTTCGAAATACGTTCAAACGCTCTCGAAACGGCTACAAACGGCATCGAAAATTTTTTTTCAGGACCAAAAAGCGTTCATTTTTGTTCATCGGATGAACGGTTTTTTGGGGATATGCCGGGCCGATTTAGCGCAAGTGTGTTCAATACCTGCCAGCGTCTCCGTCGCATCAAGATGCTTCGCTGCGCTCAGCATGACAAAAGCCGCCTCTGTTTATTTTGATGCGCCCACATCACAAAAACGGCCTTAGTTTTACAAACATTTGATATATTTAGCCTTTTAATACCACCTGGTTTGACGCAATTTGAACAACTCACAAAATTTATTTCAGATAAGCTCAGGAACGAACTGCCGGCGCATTTAACCTATCACCATATCGATCACACATTGGATGTAATGCAAGCCGCTGCGCTTTTGGCGGCTGCTGAGCATGTGACCGAACCCGATAAAAACTTGCTGGCCGCTGCGGCCCTTTTACACGATACCGGTTTTTTGACAGGGCGCGGTAATCATGAAGAATCCTCATGCCGTATTGCCCGTTTTTATTTGCCGGCGTATGGTTATGCTGCGGCAGAAATTGAAAGCATTTGCGATTTGATCATGGCCACCCGGCTGCCGCAATCGCCCAAGAGCAAACTTGCCGAAATTTTGTGCGATGCCGACCTGGATTACCTGGGCCGGGATGATTTTTTTGAGGGAAGCGACCGGCTTTTTAACGAATTGAAAAATGAAGGCCTTGTCCGGGACGAGGACCAATGGAACCGGCAGCAGGCTGATTTTATGGGTGGGCATAGTTATTTTACAAAAACTGCTATAAATTTGCGCCAGTCGCAAAAAGAGCGCTATATTGAACAGATCAAACTAAAAATAACCGCTTAACCTTTTTTAATGAAAACAGGTGATATTCCGTTTTTGGCCCATGTAAAAGATGCATGTTATATTATTGCAGGGATATTGATTTGCGGTTTTGCCTTAAAAGGTTTCCTGGTGCCCAATAACTTCTTCGACGGCGGCGTAACAGGAATTTCGCTGCTGATCCACGAATTGTATAAAATACCAATCGCTTATGTGATCATACCGGCCAATATACCTTTCATCATTATGGGCATATTCCAGGTAAATAGCCGGTTTGCCTGGAAAACATTTGCGGCCATCATCGGGGTTGGTATTTGCCTGCAATTTATACCCTACCCCGAAATTACCAACGACAAATTACTGGTAAGTATTTTTGGCGGTGTGTTTATGGGTACCGGCGTGGGCCTGGCTATCCGCGGCGGCTGTGCACTTGATGGCATAGAGGTGCTTGCCCTGTACACGCTTAAACGAAGCAGCTTTACGGTGAGCGAGATTATCTTAGGCATCAATGTGCTTATCTTTTCGGTAGCGGCCATACAGCTCGGTCTGCCCACTGCGCTTTATTCTATCATGACCTACTACGCCGCCTCGCACATGATCAATTTTGTGATCGAGGGGCTTGAAGAATATACCGGGTTTACCATCATATCAGGCCAAAGCGAAGTCATCAAGGAAAAACTGGTGCTTGAGCTGGGCCGGGGCATCACCATCTACAAAGGTGAACGCGGCTATTTAAAGGAAAGCTACGACGTACACCACCCCGTTGATATTATTTTTACCGTAGTGACCCGCCTGGAAGTGCGCCGGCTGCGAAATATAGTTTACAGCATCGACCCCAAAGCCTTTATGTTTACCAGTACCATCAAGGAAGCCTCAGGCGGGGTACTTAAGAAACGGGCGAGGCACTGAAGATCTGCGGATATGCAGATGTGCAGATGCGGTGCTTGAGTGGTTAAATTTAAACCTTCAGGTTGGCGTGATATTTTGGACTGATTTAAGTCTGCGATTGAGGCTAAAGTCCCACTACCAGGAGAAATTGACAATAGCGCAAAGCCCACATGTTTAGTTTTTCATTTGCATATCCGCACATTTGCACATAAAAGGGGCAAAGCATACATGCTTAGCTTTTCATTTGCACATCTGCATATCCGCACATTTGCGCATCATTCCAACACCTCATAAATCACCACCGGCTTCGCTTTGTTCTTCAGGCTCACTTCACCCAGCCTTTCGCACTTAAACGATTCTTTTATTTGGTGGTAAACCGCTTCGGATATCACGATCTGGTTGGCCTTTGCCGCCGATTGCAGGCGCTGCGCGGTGTTAACCGTATCGCCAATTACCGTATAGTCCAGTCTTTTGAGTGAGGCCGATCCGATGTTGCCCGATATCATTTCCCCTGAATTTATTCCGATGGAGATCATCGGTTTAAAAACTTTATCGCCCGCAACCACTTCAGCAGCCGCTTTCATGTGGTCCCTTGCGGCAATGGCCACATCAATGGCCCTGTCCAGGTGGTATTTTCCGCGAAACACGGCCATCACGGCATCGCCCATAAACTTATCGATGTGGCCGTTTTGCGCCAGCACCTCTTTCACGATCATCTCAAAAAGCTGGTTGAGCAGCGACACCACTTCGTTAGCGGCTACATTCTCTGAAAAAGCGGTAAAACCGCAAACATCCAGGAACATTACCGTGGCATCCACGATCTCATTTTCGTACAGGCTTTTTTCAAAGCCCTTGCTGTTCATAAAATTGATCACGTTCTCGTCCACATACATTTTAAGGATGTTGTTTTCCTTGATGGCCTGCATCGTTTCGCGCACCTGGGCAACATGGTGCAGTGTTTTTTCCATGGTCAGGTCAAGGTCCTCAAAATCCACGGGCTTGCAAACAAAATCAAAGGCGCCGCGGTTCATTGCCGTACGTATGTTTTGCATATCGCCATAGGCGGATACCACAACCGCCCGGATGATCGGGTTTGCGTCGGGCAGCCGGCTCAATAAAGTCAGCCCGTCCATTATGGGCATATTGATATCGCTCAAAACCACATCCAGGTCAGGGTTTTCACCTACCTTCACCAGCGCATCTTCCCCGTTTTGAGCAAAAACAAATTCGTATATATTCTCCCTGATCTTTTTGCGAAACTTTTGTTTGATCAGTAATTCCAGGTCGGCTTCGTCGTCAACAACTAAAATTTTTGCCATTATTCGTTAGGTATAAAATGCGTCAGTTTTTCCTTAAGCAAGCTAAAATCAAGGGGTTTGGTTAAAAACTCGTCCGCACCTTTTTCCATGGCCTGCTGCCGGTTTTCGTCGTCGCCATAAGCGGTGATCATCATCACTACCGGCGGCGGCTTTTCATAATCGTGGCGGATGCGCGACAACAGCTCAATGCCCGTCATACCGGGCATATTGATATCGGACAGGATCAAAACTACTTCTGAATGATGATCATGCAAAAAACTGAGCGCGTCCTCGCCCGACAGGGCAAATGAAAAATCGTATTCCCCGTTCCTGATTTCCTTGCGAAAACGCTGAATAAATAAAGGCTGAACATCAGCCTCATCGTCAACTACTAAAATTTTCATAACGGGATTAAATGTAATAATTTTAATTTTAATAATGGAACGAGCAGCTAAACAAGCCAGGCGCCAAGCGCGACAAAGCTGTTGCCGTTAGTAATTTGATTGATTGAAGTGAAAAGAGGGGGGGCCATAACTTAGAAAGTCCTGCCTATTTTGAAGAATTGTGATCGGTCTGATTTGATATATTGGGAAGCAAAAACCAGGTTGAAGTTAATCAGGAAGCAACTTTAAGTATCTTAAACTCGATCATAGTACTGATCAATTGATTTTTCTCCTCGTCCGTAAGGCCGCCCGATAGTTCCCTTACGTAAAATGCCTTTGTTGAAACAATAAACTCCATAGCCTCCCTGGCCAATGAATTGATTGTTAGCAAAATACTGCCATTTTCATTTATCATATTGATCATCCCGTCTTCATCATCTTTCAAAAATAATTTTCCAGCATCTTCGTTTAATATCCGGCGGTTAGCATTAACGCTTTTTTCATCGAACCATATTTCAGGCAACTCGATATCAAAAACCTTATAATAAGCTTTTCCAAATTCGCTGAAACTTCCAAACAAAGAAGCATCTATGTCTTCAATTCCAGGCGCATTACTTGGCGAGTGCGCTATATATGACCCAAAAAAAAATTGGCAGAATTTTATATACTCATCTGTAAAAAGAACAAACTGGTGCCAAACTTCATCAATTCTAAGCGAATGCATTGGCCAGATTTTCGTTTTATCGAGCCGGGTTAGCAGCATCCATCTTTTCAGTTCGGTAAAAAGTTGTCTGCCTTCATCCTTGCTATCAACAATTGAATTCTTGTATAACTTGTCAATTAAAAATGGCGCTTGATAGGATAAAACCTCGGATAATACTGGTTTTTCTATCCGCTTAACAGGTAGCCCTTCCATTATTATTAGTCTTGTAAATATATCTTAAATGTCATAGCAATTCTCACTTTCAAAAAAACATTGCATTAAACACCAAAAAAGTAATAAAACTGCAACTAAAAAAAACGATTCTATTGCATTATAGTTTATTGGACGGGCTTAAATTCAACCAAAGCAACTGTCTACGGGCGGGTAGAATCGCTGCAATTGGTGCATTTTCCTGTGCTGCCGTCGCTGCAGCCGGTGCATTTTCCTGTGCTGCCGTCGCTGCAGCCGGTGCATTTTCCTGTGTCGCCGTCGCTGCAGCCGGTGCATTTTCCTGTAAAACTGTTTATTCCAAATTTCATTTGGAGCCGCCCGGAGCGTCTTTCGACAAAGTTTTCCCGCTGCTGCGATTTCACCACCAGCCGTCGCGAAAAAATTTCACTGTCTTTTTTCAGCCATAAAATAACGGCGCCAAGCGGAAGTAAAGTTTCAGGTGCGTCTTCCCAATGGATGATGTCGCTCTTTTTGATCTCAAAGCTTTTTGACAATCGAAAAATACTTTTGTACAACGTAATGTAATCAGCATTTTCACTTGTATTAACGTAGCCCATTACGGCGTTGGTGGCGGTTGCATTCTTAGCCAACAACTCGGTTAATAGCTTATTGGGCGCTGGATGTGAAGCTTTGGACATCGGGGAAAAGATTAAGAGGGTTAAACATGAGATTTGTCCAACAGGTTCGGACAGGATAAAAATAATCAATTTGTTTTAAACAAAAAACAAATAATTCACTAATTTAAAGAGGGTTACGATACTATTCGCGTTTATTTAACAAGTTAAACCGGGAGCGCTATCTTGAATTCGGAATACTCGCCCTGCTTGCTCTCTACCTCAATGTGGCCCTTGTGCATCTTTGTTACGATATCATAACTGAGCGACAATCCAAGCCCGGTGCCTTCGCCGCTAGGTTTGGTGGTAAAAAAGGGCTGCATAATTTTTTCTTTAATAGCATCGGGTATCCCTATGCCATTATCCCAAACTCGTACTTCAACAAAATTACCTTTTAAAGCGGTGGCTACTTTAACCAGCGGCTTGTAGCTGCTGCCTTTTTGTTTCTGCTTTTGTTGCACTGCGTAAAATGCATTGTTGATAATGTTGAGCAAAACCCGACCAATATCCTGCGCCATAACACTTATCGTCGGAAGTTTCGGGTCGAAATTTGTCTCTATTTCCACATTGAAAGTTCTATCCTTTGCACGGAGGCCATGATAGGAAAGTTTCAAAAACTCATCAGTCAATTTATTGAGGTCGGCGGGTTCTTTAATGCCGCCGCCGCTCCGGCTGTGTTCCAGCATGCTCTTAACAATTCCATCGGCGCGCGCTCCATGAAGCTTAATTTTATCCATGTTTTGGTAAATATCAGCTGCAATTGCTAACGCTTCCGTACTGTCGCCGTTTTTTATCTCCAACTGCATTTCTTCCAGCAGATCCATATTCACCTCTGCAAAATTATTTACGAAGTTCAATGGGTTTTTTATCTCGTGCGCGATGCCCGCCGTAAGTTCTCCGAGTGATGCCATCTTCTCCGATTGTATCAATTGCTGCTGTGTTAGTTTAAGGTCCTGAAGGGTCTTTTGCAATTGCTCTTTTTGAGTCCGCAACGCCAAATTAGCTTTTTGTTTGTTACGGTTATTTCTCCAAAAAAATAAAGCCATAATTACCAGGAATACAATGATAGCAATAAGGCCATACAACCGCAGGTTATCACGATAGATCACCTTTTGCTTTTCTATTTCCTGGCGCCGTTGCTGATCGGCGAAAGCAAAATCCTGCGCACGCTTCATTTTATCTAAACTATGCATACTGTCGCGTATGGCATAGTAAACTTTGGTATATTTCAAAGCACTGTCGGCATTGTGGCCGATATACAATTGCGATAATATGCGGACAGGCATTATCTTCCGGGTAATACTAAATTCGCTGCCAGCCGCGTAAGCTTTTTTTGCATAGTATAAACCCGAATCGATGGCGCCGAGGGTTTGATAATAAAGCGCAATGTTACCCATTATAAAGCCTTTGGTAACCAAATCGCATTTTGCGTAAGGCGTATTTAAAGCGGCCTTATAGTATTTTAACCGGATAGCCGGGTCTGTTTGCAACGCGGCAACGTCTGTTAAGTTCCGTGGAATGGCCTGTTCCACATTTTTGCTAACTGACAGCTTGAAACTTTTTAAAAGATAATATCTGGCTGAATCGACCTGGTGTTGTGATTTATAATTATAACTCAAATTGATAAGTTCCCAGCAAACTGATAAGTTATCACCCGCGGCAATTGAATATTGCAGCGCTTTTTGATTATAGAGCTTATTTAAATTAAAATTATCAGGATAGCAAAATGCAAGATTTTCATAAACTATCCCCATGGCTTGTTTATTGCCGCTTTGTTCAGCCAGCTTTAACGCATTGAATTCCCGCGCCAGGCCTTCGGTGTTTTTTCCGCTGTCATAAAGGATATCCCCGCTTTCCGACATAATAACCGCCTGGTTCGCCAGGTCGGATATTGTCCGCGCAAATGAAAGTAGCTTGTTTTCATAATCAAGCGTCTTTGCCGGACTTAACTGGCCATAGTTGTAAATAATGTCGTAAATAACCCTGGTTCGGTCTGCAGTTAATTTTATTGAAGGCCACAAATTTAAAAGGCTGTCGCGATTGGGTACTTGAAGGCTTTTTGAATTTTTGCTTTTTGAGATAGCGACCCGTGCCAGGCTGTCAATATTTACCTGCTGCGCATTAACTTGCGATATTGCAAAAGCTAAAAAGACGCCAGCCACTAATTTTTTCATCAACCGGGGGGTGCAAGCATTAACTTGATGGCAATTTAACTATAAATTCCGAACCTTCGCCTTCAGTACTTTTAATATCTATACTGCCGCCGTGCGCTTTTACCACAATATCATAACTCAGGGACAAACCCAACCCGGTACCTTCGCCGGTTGGCTTGGTGGTAAAAAACGGCTGCATAATCTTATCCTTTACATCCTCCGGTATACCGGTGCCGTTATCTTTTACAGTGATGATAATGAACCCGTTTTGCACTGCGGTGCTCAATTCTACCGTTGGCTTGTAGCCCTCGCCTGCACTCGCCTGCTTACTTTTTACGGCATAAAAAGCATTGTTAAACAAGTTAAGCAATACCCGCCCGATATCCTGCGGCACTACCGTGATCAGCGGTAGGTCCTCGGCATAATGCGTTACCATTTCGGCGTTAAATGCCTTGTCCTTGGCTCTTAAACCATGATAGGCCAGCCGCAGGTATTCGTCGGCCAGTTTGTTAATGTCGGTTGCCTCTTTGGTATTGCTGCTGGCCCTGCTGTGCTGCAGCATCCCTTTTACAATGGCATCCGCACGCTTGCCGTGATGAATGATCTTCTCCAGGTTTTGTTTAATGTCGGCGGCAATGGCATTAGCTTCTTCAGTGTCGCCTTTGGCCAGCTCGGCTTCCATCTCGTCAACCAGTTCCATGCTCACTTCCGAGAAATTGTTTACGAAGTTGAGCGGGTTTTGTATCTCATGCGCTATGCCGGCAGTGAGCTCACCTAACGAAGCCAGTTTTTCCGACTGGATCAATTGCTGCTGGGTAGTTTGCAGCAACTCAAGGGTGTGCTGCAGTTCATCCTTTTGCTGGGTAAGCTCCGCAGTCCGTTCCGCCACCAGGTTATCCAGCATTTTATTTTGCTGCGCGACAAAATTGAGCTCTTCCCGCTGTTTTTTGGTAGTGGCCCATCGCGCCAATACCCAAACAAATGCGCCTACAACGGCAATAGCAAAATAGTTATTATACCTATTGTAAAACGACGGTGCAACAAAGTGAAGAAGGCCCGTCACGATACTTGCTCCGGCCAGGGGGTAATGCGAATTAATTATCGGCAGAAAGAATTTAAAGTCAGGCTCTTTTTCGGCGATCATTATCACGGCCAGTAACAGCGCCCCGCCTAAAATTTGCTGTAATCCGCCATTAAGAAAGATGACGGCCAACACAAAAAGCCCTATAGTTACCCAGGTAGCCAGGGTAAATTGGGGCAGCCATTTAGCCCGGAGTGGTGATAATTTTATAAACTGCTGCAGCCGGCGCACCAATATAAAAACCGCGATGAAAGGGAATATACTCATAACCGTATTTAGCTGTCTAAATTAGTGGTTTATCCTGTAAAACGAATTCGCAGACTGACATATTTAGCTATTTGCAGGCAGTGTAACCGTAAATTGAGTGTATTCACCATCTTTGCTCTCCATTTCGAGTTTACCGCCGTGCCCTTTTACAATCATATCATAGGTTAGCGATAAGCCCAGTCCTGTACCCTCCCCGGTAGGTTTTGTGGTGAAAAATGGCTGCATGATCTTGTCTTTAATAGCATCGGGTATACCGATGCCATTGTCTTTTACTTTGATCACCACCCCGTTGTTGCGGGAAGACGTTGTAACCCACACTTCCGCATTATAGTTCGCACCTGCCGTTTTTTGTTTTTGTTTAACCGCATAAAAAGCATTGTTGAACAGGTTGAGCATCACACGTCCAATATCCTGGGCCATAACCATTACCGGGGGCAGCGCCCGGTCAAATTGCGTGATCAGCTCTACCTGGAAACTTTTGTCTTTCGCCGTAAAGCTTCGATATGCCAGCCGCAGGTATTCGTCGACCAAAGCACTTATATCAACCTGTGCTTTCTGCCCCGGGTTGGTCTGGCTATGCTGCAGCATCCCTTTTACAATGGCATCGGCCCGTTTGCCGTGGTGGTTTATTTTCTCCTCGTTTTGAGCGATATCATCGGCAATGGCGAGCGCTTCCTCCGGGTTACCGCCTTTTATCTCCTCTTTCAGTTCGCTGATCATTTCGCGGTTTACTTCCGAAAAATTGTTGACGAAATTGAGCGGGTTCTGAATTTCATGTGCAATACCAGCAGTCAACTCACCCAGCGAGGCCATTTTTTCTGACTGGATCAGTTGTGTTTGGGTCGATTTAAGGTTGTCCAGCGCACTGGTTAACTCGGCGGTCCGTTCCGTTACCTGTTGCTCCAGTGTTTCGTTCTGGCTGGCCAGCATTTGCTGCTTTTCAACCTCGTGCTGCAGGTTTTTTTCGGAAAGCTCCTGCACTTCAACCAGTTTAACTTCAAGCGAACGATAGGTTAGCGCGGTGCGGATCGCGAGGAAAATGGTCATCCCAACAGGAAGGCTGAGCAATGTCAATACAAAAAGCACCTCGCCCATGGTGTCCTGAACGCTGTTTTGTAAACCGAGCAGGATAAGGAACAACGAACTCCCCGCTATAATAAATATGGCGCCGCGCTGTTTTTCCCTGCGGGCAATAATGGCAACGCGCACACATTCTATCGCATTTAAAATGGGCACCACGTAAAAGAACAGGATGACCTCGTACGAATTGTTAAAGAGCTGGATCAACATGCAAACCGCCGAAACGATGAGGATGATTTTAATAGCCCAGCGCTTTGAATAGCCAAAAATGGAATAAATAGTGAGCGGCAAAAACACAAACCCAATGAACGTTAAATTGGCGAGATTGTCGAGCCAAAGGGCTTCGGATAATGAATGCGTATTTGCCGATTCGATATTCACCCAGCAATCGATCAACAGCATACAGGTTACAAAGGCATAATAAAGATGTTCTTTTTGTTTGCGATTGTACAGGTAAAAAGTTAGGTGGGTGATGGTGAGGATAAAAAAAATACCCAGCAGCGTCAGATTTTCGCCGGCTATCCGGTCGTTCGTCTGCTCCTGTTGTAAATAATCGTCCATTGCGGTACTGTACCGGTTGATGTGCAGCGACAAAACCCTGTTGTCATAATCGACGTGGAAATAGCGAGACTGCTTTGGAGCGCTGAATCTGACAGCAATAAGGTGCATACCCGGTGGTAAAACGATATGTTCGGGGATTTTAAGCGGGTTATAAACCACCGGATCGGGAGAAACCGTGCCGTAAGTTTTAAAAAGTTTCCCGTCCACATACAATTGCGAAGCGATATGCTGATAAACCAGGAAGGCAAAATCGGCGGTGCCCAGCGCCGTGTCGGCCTTAAGGTGAAGCCGCAGCCAGCATATACGACCGGGGTATTTAAAGGAATCAAGGCTAACGGCGGGGTCGAAGTTAGGCCAGCGGCTGTCGTCATAACCGGGCCGGGCATATTGCAAACTATCGCCTTGCATTATTTTCCAGCCGCTTAGAAGCGTATCGGCACCGGCAAGCTTGTTCAATTGAAATATATCAGCGCGGTTTGTTTGAGCAAGCAGCACACCGCTTCCCGTAAAAAACAACAGGGTGAAAAACAATAAAAGTTTTACTGGTTTCATATCACTTGGCGTCGAAACGGTGAAGGCTGTAAACTCATTTTCCCTGCTGTCAGGGGTGATTGTCCCTCCATATCCCTTCATTAAAATTTTTTGCCTTAAAGATAGGCCTAATCGGTTGTCCTGGTCTGTAAATTTTATACTAAACACCTTAAATGCACCTTATTAGCGGGGTTTAGCGCATTCAAATCAAATCATGAAAAGTATATCGCTCGTCAAAATCGATATTGAATTTTTTCAATAAACCAAGATATTCACTTTTGAATGTATGTTTTTTATGATGCTCAGCCTGCCTCCTGATATATTCGTAAACATCACCAATCTGCGATTGACCGTAAGAAAACACGCCATACCCATCTTGCCATTCAAAACGGGAAGCTGTTAAGGCGTGGTCGTTGATATATTTAGATGACTTCGCCTTAACTGTTTGCATCAACTCCGAAACGGAAACCACAGGTTTCAGGCCGAAAAAGCAATGTACATGATCTTCAACACCATTTACGATCAGCGTTTTACAATCTTTTTGGTTGATAAGATTGCCGATAACGCCGAAAAGATCGTTTTGCCATGTATCGGCAATAACAGCGTTGCGGTATTTAACCGCAAAAACGGTTTGCAGGTAGATTTGATGATAGGTATTAGCCATTTTTTATCTGGTTTGTCATATATGGGTCGAACCTACGGTTCTTATTTTTCTTTTTCACGTTCCCGTGGGCTTTAGCCCACGGCGACAATATTAGTCGAGGCTACGCCTCTTGGGTCGCATCCTCCATTCCCCGGGGGGCTAAAGCTCACGGCTACAATTATGATCGAGGCTACGCCTCTTTTTATTTTGTTGTCAGGGCCATCGGCCCGGCTCATTTTGTAGCCGTGGGTTTAAACCCACGGCTACAAATGCAAAACAATCAAGTGCCTTAGGCACGACCCATATATACACCCGGTCTATTTCAAGATGGCAAGCTCACCCTAAATTCCGTAAATTCGCCTTCTTTGCTTTCAACGGTTATACCGCCTCCATGCCCTTTAACCACAATATCATAACTTAACGATAAGCCCAGGCCCGTTCCCTCACCCGTTGGCTTGGTGGTAAAAAACGGCTGCATAATTTTATCTTTTATCTTTTCGGGGATACCGTTGCCGTTATCCCTAACCGTTATCAAAACGTTATCATCTTTTAATTGCGAGGACACCATCAATTCGGGTTTATAACCGGGCCTCGCATTTTTTGCCTTTTGGCTTACGGCGTAAAAGGCGTTGTTGAACAGGTTAAGCAGCACCCGGCCAATATCTTGCGCTATTACGTTAACAGGCGGCAGCTTTTCTTCGAAATTAGTGACCGTATTGGCGTTAAAGCTTTTGTCTTTGGCCCGTAGCCCGTGGTACGATAATTTTAAATACTCGTCGGCCAGGGCATTGATATTGGTTAGTTCTTTTTGCCCGGTGCTTGCACGGCTATGTTCCAGCATGCTTTTTACTATGCCATCGGCCCGTTTGCCGTGGTGATGTATCTTTTCCAGGTTTTGGGTCAGGTCGTTGGCTATCGCTATAACGTCTTTATTATTGCCCGATTCAGCCTCCTCTTTTAGTTCCTGCAGCAGTTCGACGCTTACTTCCGAAAAATTATTCACAAAGTTTAATGGATTTTGAATTTCATGGGCGATACCGGCGGTAAGCTCACCCAGGGAGGCCATCTTTTCGGATTGGATGAGTTGTTTTTGAGTGGCGCGTAATTCGATTAAAGCTTGCTCCGTGCGATTCTTTTCTTCCTGCAGCTTTGCCAGGTCTTCGGCCTTCTGAATGGCATGCATTTCGGCCGTTTTCAAGTCGAGGAAGCGGATATAGGCTTGCTCAAACACCCTGGCGAAACGTTTTATAATATCATTTTCCGCGTCTGTAAGCAGGTTACCGTTAAAATTCGGGACGCAAACGGCGGTGTATTTACCAAATGCCGCCGAAAGCGCATAACCCTCGCCCCGTAAAACTTCCTGCTTTAATTCCTCAGGGAGAATGTTAAAATCCGACTCCTTCATCACCCTGGTCCAATAAGGGTTTTTTACTTCAAACGGAAAGGATTTACTAAAAAAGTCATCCCCTCTCTCGCGGGCTTCAAAAAATTCATTAGGAATAGGATGATCGATATAATTGATCCGGAAACTATTAACATTCACCTGTCCCGGGATGGCTATCCATTGCACAAAATCACGGGAGCCGTCTTCAAGGAGCATAATGCTCGCGGCGTTACTTTCCGTGTTTACGCCCAGGTCTTTTAGTTTTTCAAATACCGCATTAACCACTTCGCCGATTTCCTCGGTTTTGAACATCGCAAGTGAGCGGGAACGCACTTTTTCCAACGCTGCTTCAATCTGCGCCTCTCTTGTCTGTGCTTCCGCCTTTTTCAGGTCAAGGAACCGCGTATAGGTTTGCTCAACTACCGCCGCAAAACGCTCCAACAACCGGATGCTTTCCGCTGAACGTTCCACGTTCGATTGTACATTGAGCAATCCTTTTGAAAAAAACGCAACATTGATCACACGCCTCTTTTCGGCCTTGTTTACCGGCGCCCCGCCCATATCGGCCCGGTAGCGCATAAAGCCCTCAAGTTCTTTTCCGCTCAGGTCTATTACTAACGACTTTTGATGCTTTTTCCAGCCGTCATAAATTTTGCGGGTTACGTTCGGCTCGTCTATGGAGAATTTATATACATTGTTGTTTTGGCTGCCATGCATGGTTACCCAATATTCTATCACGCGCTCTTCTTCATTAAAAATGCCGATGGTGGCCTGGTCGGGATTCTCGCCAAGGGCTTTAAACTGCTGAAATAATACAAAAACCGTCTCGGAAAGTTCGTGGCTATTCTGCATGGCCATGGTGCGGGCGCGCACGCGTTCCAATGCCAATTGTATTTGCGCTTCGCGGGCTTGTTCCTCGGCTTTTTGCAGGTCGAGGAAACGGATATAAGCCTCTTCAAATGCGCCGGCAAACCGCTTGATGATGGCATTTTCATGGTCAGAATAAATTACATTGGCGTAATTGGTGACCGAAAGCGCGATGTTGCTCATGAAAGCAACCGACCTTGTATAGCCGGGCGCATCCATGATCATTTTTTGCCGGTCTGCCGGAACCTGTACATTTTGAAAAAAATAGTTGAAAAAACTGTTTTTTTCTTCAAAAGGGTAGCTATCCGACCAGAAACCGCCATCCCGGGCGCCGGCCTTCAATACAGCATTATTGATAGGATGATCAAAATAAGGCAAAGCGATTAGCGTAGGATATAGCTGCCCGGGTGAAGCTACCCAGGTATTCATTTTATCCGTCTTTTTGTGCGGCTCGAGAACAAAGTTGGCTGAATCGACATACAGGCCGAGCCCGGTCAGCAGGTCGAGCACCAATCGTATTACTTCGCCCAGCCCGTCGCTATGCTGCATAGCCATCGATTTTGCGCGCACCCGTTCTATCGCCAACTGTATTTGTGCTTCGCGCGCCTGTGCTTCGGCTTGTTTCAAATCATTAAACCGCGTGTAAGTAAGGTCGAATACTTTGCCGAACCGCGCCAATATATCAAGGCTTTCATCGCTCAATTGATCAGGCCCGCCTACCTGTAGCCCCCCGAAATTACCAAACGAAAAATAGAAGTAAGCAGGGTTAGCTGCGCGGATTCCTGCCTGCACCTGTTTGGGTAGCTTGCTATAATCGGTTTTGGTAAACATATAATCGTCTATCGCCGCTTTTTCATCTCCCTTTAATACATAGCTCCATTTTTCCAGCCGCTCTTTCCAGGCTTTCATGATTGCATGCTGAAAAGGATGATCGGCAAAAGGCAAATTGTAACACTGAGGTTCCTGGTCCTGCTGCGAGTTGGCGCGCCATACCTGCGCCGACCAGGCGGCCTCATCCAGTATAGTGATCAGGCACCAGCTAAGCGCCATATCCAGTTTGCCCAGCTCAGCAATAAGGGTTGCCACCAGGCCCGACAGTTCTTCCGAATTTTGCATCGCCATCGCCCGTGCACGTACGCGCTCCAGGCTAAGCTCTATTTCTGCCTCACGGGCTTGTCCTTCCGCTTGTTTAATATCTGAGTACCTGGTGTATGAAAGTTCGAATACCTTCAGGAACCTTTTAAATAAAAGTTTATTCTCATCGGTTAACGGCTGATATGATGAAATGCCAAGGGCTACGGTGCCAAGTGAATACCAGTAATAGTTTAACGACGGTGCCGTCTCCAGGTAATCGTCGATAAATACGTTGGTGGTTTTTTGATAGGCAATCCAATCTTTTATTTCGTCGGCTCTAATGTTTAATTCCGAAAACTGTCCGTAGCCTTTCCTCATTCTTTCAGCAAATTCCGCGTGCTTCTCGTTGTTGCTGTAGGTGGTTTCGGTAATAACCGGCTTATCGTGCTTTACATAATACTCATAATTCATGTAGGTATCGCGCGCTGTGCTAAAAATGGCCGTCTGTACATTTCGTATCTCCTTTACCCCCAATTGCGCCAACTGCTGCGCTATGGTTTTACAAACATCCAGCATATCATCGGCCTTGTTCATACCCATGGCTACGGTGCGCACACGCTCCAGCGACGCTTCAACCTCCAATTCGCGATTTTTTTGGGCCAGTTCCTTTTCCAGCCTGGCATTTTTTGCTTTGAGCGATCTATCGTGTTTGCTATCCATGATTTTGGCTGGTCGGTAATGTAATAATGAATCGGCACCCATCACCTTCAGTGGTTTCAACGGCAATTGAACCCCCATGTCCCTTCACCACAATATCATAACTCAGCGATAAGCCCAACCCCGTACCCTCGCCGGTAGGTTTGGTGGTGAAGAACGGCTGCATGATTTTATCCTTAATGGCATCCGGGATGCCATTGCCATTGTCCTTTACGCTAATCAGCATTTGATCGCCGGCGATGGAAGTGCTCACCTCAACGGTTGGCTTATAGTCTGTTCCCGCCGTTTTGACCTTCTGGTTTACCGCATAAAAAGCGTTGTTAAACAGGTTGAGCATCACCCGGCCCATATCCTGTTGCGATACGTTTACCTTAGGCAGGTTCGGGTCAAAATGAGTGACCATCTCGGCATTGAACGACTTGTCCTTCGCCCGCAGGCCGTGGTAAGATAGCTTTAAAAATTCATCGCAAAGCACATTCATGTCCGTCAGCTGTTTCTCGCCGGTATTGGTGCGGCTGTGTTCCAGCATGCCTTTCACAATAAAGTCGGCGCGTTTGCCGTGGTGCGTTATTTTCTTCTGGTTGCCAATCAAATCATTAATAAGTGCCATTTCCAACTTGTCATCTCTTTCTGCTTTCGGCTTTTCACTGTCTGCTTTCAGCTCCTCCAGCATTTCAGTATTTACTTCCGAAAAATTATTGACGAAGTTGAGCGGGTTTTGTATCTCGTGAGCGATGCCGGCTGTAAGCTCACCCAGCGAGGCCATTTTTTCCGATTGCACGAGTTGCGCCTGGGTGTTTCTAAGTTCAGTCAGGGTTTTTTCAAGCGCTTTGTGCTGACTTTCTATTTGTTCATTTCGCTGCTGCAGCACCTGGTTTGCTTTTTTGCGCTGGCTATTGGCAAAAAGCAAAATTCCGGCTATCAACACAAAAACGCCCAAAATACCAAGCAGTAAATAGAAACGCATCCGGGCTTCCCGGGCGGTCTGCGCCTCGGCTTCGCGCTGGCGGCGCTGATCTTCGGTAAAGGTGAGATTTTGTATCTGTAATGATTTTTCGCGGCTGAACAAGCTGTCGCTGTTTACAATCTTTTCCTGCTGGTACAGCCAGGCATTTTTGTAATCGCCGCTCGCACTATAGATCGAGGTCAGTATATCCGCCGCCTTCATCACCAGTTCCGGGTCTTTATCAAGCTTTCCTTCATCATAAGCGCCTTTTGCAAAAAACAAAGCCGAATCGATTTGCTTCAGGTGCAGGTACGCTTCAGCCAGTCTGCGGTTATCCTCACTCAGCAGGTAATGGTTGGTTCTAGCTTTTAGCACAATGATACTTTTCCGGAAATAATCGATCCCCTTTTTATAGTCGCCCCTGGCTACCGCGATAGTCCCGAAATTGCGGATGAGGTAGGCGATATTCCTGGTATTATTAGTTCGAATGGAAATGGCAAAAGCGCGGTTGTTGTAATATGAGGCGGAGTCGATGTTGCCGATATCAAAATATACCCTCGCGATGTTGTTGTTGGCTGTGGTTTGATAGTCATAAAAATGATTGCGGTCGGCGACATGTATAAAAAGCAGATAATAATCGAGGGATTTATGATAATTTTTTAAAACCTGGTAGCAAAGGCCGAGGTTGTTGTAATCTTGCGCCAGCACGCGTTCGTCGTGCGTGGCAATAGCCCGTGGAATGACCGCGAACACGATCTTCATAGATTCAACGAGGCCGCCTCGGCGGTTCAGGAAGACTGCCTTTAGGGTGAGCATTTTTAACTCGCCATGCTTATAATGGATACGCTGCGCAAGCTGAAGCCCCTGGCTTACACAATACATACCCGAATCCGGGTCGGCAGTAATAAATATCTTTTCTGCTTTTTCGGCATACCACTGCACCAGCGTGGTATCCTGGTGATTTTGGTGATAGGCCCCAGCCAGGCTGTCAACCAATATTTTTTGCGCGCCGGCCGTACCAATTCCGATAAAAAGCGAGATCAGGAAGACGCCGCCAATTTGAACCACAGTTTTCGACCCGCGACGGTGTAAAGCAGCAATGGGCTTTTTCATAGCGATTAACCAGGTATGTAAAATAATTTTTAACACCAGGCAATGGTGAAAACACAGAAGCTAAATTGGGCTTTGCCGGTATTAAGTTGAATTTGGAAATTTAGCAAAAAAGATTTGCTTCCGGGTATCACATGTTTGGGGGATGGCGCCTGGTTGAAAAGACACGACTTATCAATTAATCTCCTGTCAACTAATTAACTAATTACCGATCGGTTAACTTTTAAACTGGCGCAAAAACACCCTGAAATTGTCTTGCTTCGCCATTGTTTGCGATGATTAGGTTGATAGCTTTGGAAAAATAAAAGTAATATGGAAAACAATGCCGGCATCATCGAAATTTCGCAGGATATGAAGATCCTGAGGGTTAAACAAGCTATGCTTGATAACTCCACCTTTCAGGATATCAGCGCGAAAAATGTAAAAATAACCGACGCCAATTTAAGCGACCTGGAAATTGAGGGAGCTCAAATAGGTGGCGCCTTTATACATAACATTGGTATGCCGCCAAAAGGCCACCCGATGTACCAACCTGCTGCCCGGCAGCGGCCCGTCCGCTTTGAAAACTGCGACCTTAGCAACAGCACCGTCACCAACTGCAACCTGGAAAACCTGGTGATTGACGACTGCAACGTAAAGGGGCTGAAGATCAACGGCGTATTGCTTGACGACCTGCTAAAGGAACATGGACAATAACGCTGGCCTGACAGACCAAACCTGGCCGCCTAACGGTAAAAAAATAAGTTCTTTACATTTAGTAATAAAGTATTCCTTTTTGTAATACCTTTATTTTGAATGGAGAATTTTTCTTAACTTTGACCCAACCTCCCCTGGTTATTTTAATTAAAAAATACCAACTACATGGTATTTAATTGAACTGACTTTAAGCAGTACTTTCGTACTGATCGCCCGTCAGAAAAAAGGGTGGTCAAACTAATTTACCGGACTACTATGGAAAATATTACTGTAACCAGGAAGCGTGGGACATCACATCAGGCATATGCCTCCAAGCCGCACCTCAGGTGTTACAAATGCTCAACTGTTTACCATTATCGCCTCAAGCGCAATTGGTTTTTAAAGCATGTGCTGTTCTTTCTGCCGATAAAAATTTATTTCTGCGGCCATTGCGTAAAGAACCGTTACCTGCTGCTGACAGACAAGAGCGAGGCCAAATACAGGCCGGTATAAGGATCACCACTTTACCGTTTACAGCTATGAAAAAGTCATCTTTGCTATGCCCCCTGTGCGGGCAGGCATTTCATCACCGGGTTAAACGCCCCTGGGTTTTAAGGTATGCATTGTATTTTATGCCGGTAAAAATTTATTTTTGTGACCATTGCGAAAAAAATGTGTACGTACTGATTAAGGACCTCTCCGATCTCTCGCACAAGCCGGCGTGGTAATCGGGCTTAGTTCAACAGCCCTTTTCATACGCCAATTTCATATACAGCCGTACTTCGTCGTTGATATCCTCCGGAAGATAAATACGTAAATGATGGTTATAGTCATCGCTACCCGGAACCGGTTTTATTTTGCTAAAGCAAAGGTTATCACTATAAGGCTGCTTAAAAGGCAAAACCACGTCGACAAAGTTTTTGCCTAGTTGTATTACGTAAGCAAACCTGGTGCGTGCGGCAAAAGAGATCATTGATTTGGCAGGATGAACCGTTACCTCCCCGATTTGTTGAAACTCGTTTACCAAATGGTTAAAAAGCCCCACAGTATGAGCGCTTTTACCATTTAAAAAGTCACCTAATGTCTTGTCGTTGCAGGAGTGTGCCTGGTTATTTTTTACAAATTGTTGATTACAGAGCGGGCATATCCACATGGTTGTTGACGATCAGAGGCCGGAAATTGGTAATTAGCCACATCAAATATCCAAAAATAAAAACAAAAGGCTTGCCTAACGCCTGGTCAGGAAAGCCTTCAGGGAAAGCCTATTGTTATGCATCCCGATTCAGCCGGTTCTACACCGGCAACTCTTTTAAATAAGCCTTAATCAGCGCAAAATTTCTTTTTACATCATCATCAGCTTCGTTAGTTTGCATGTACTCAGCCCATTCTAACGGCGTACCCTTGTAAATTTTGTCTTTGGTACCGAGGCTGGCGCCAGCTTCCACCAACGACTTCACACATTCCAGTGACCCGGAAGAAACAGCCTGGTGCAGCGGTGTGGCATGACTATGAAATCCGCTGGATGAATCAGGGTAGCCATTGGGATCTATGCCCATGTCCAACAGCATTTTAACCATTTGCGTTTTCCCGTAAAAAGCCGCTGCCGTAATGGCGACTAATTGCGCGTCCGGGTCAGAAAAGGATACCATACGACTGACCTCACCTGTCATTCCCAAAACAACTGCAGTCGCAAGCTCCATTTTACTCCCGCGTTTGATCAGTTGCCGTGCGGCTTCCGGGTTCCCGTGCGCCAAAGCCCCAAGTGCGCTGCCGGGTTCTGCTCCGGCATCAATCAGCAGGTCTATTAATTCTATCTGTGAGCCGCTTTCCTTTGGTATTCTTCCTGTAGCAACCAACCCAAGTGCATAGTTCAATTGTTCAACAACACTATCGGGCGCTGCATTCATTTTCACATGGCGAATCAATAATTTGGTAATCTCCACGATGTTTGCCGCCAGCTTTCCAACGCGTATGGGGTTATCGGCAATAAACCATAACAAGTAGGGGTCTTTAAAATAGCCTTCTTCGGGGTAATCAAGGCGATCCATCACCAGGTAGGGATGCTGTTCAATAAGTTGCCGAAGCGTTGTTATGTCGCCTGAATCTATCGCCTCAACTGCTTTGCGAAATAAAGGATCAGTAATTTCAGCGTTTTTCATAGCTGTTTGATTTGATGCCGCCTGTTGCACACCGGGGCAGCCCCCCGAAATTACAGGATTATATCGAAAAACTGAATGTACCGATACAACCTAAAACATTACTGCTACTGCTACTGCTGCTGCTGCTGCTACTGCTACTGCTACTGCTACTGCTACTGCTACTGCTACTGCTACTGCTACTGCTACTGCTACTGCTACTGCTACCCCACGCTCCTATTCCGTTTTCAAACTTTTGACCGGGTTAGCCAGCGCCGCTTTTATGGCCTGGAAACTCAAAGTGCTTAACGCGATAGCAAACGCCGTCAATCCGGCGATACCAAATATCCACCAGCTGATGGCAATACGAAAAGCGTAAGCCTGTAGCCAGTTGTACATAATAACCCAGGCAATTGGCGTCGCAATAAAAAATGAAACTAACACCAGCATCAAAAAGTCTTTTGAAAGGATGAGGACCACATGCTGTACCGAAGCGCCCAGCACCTTGCGGATACCCACCTCTTTAGTGCGCTGTAAAATATTGTATGCCGACAAGCCAACCAGCCCAAAGCAGGCGATCAATATAGCAAGGAAGGAGAACAAGGTAAACATCTGGCCAAACTGCTGGTCGCTGTGGTATTGGGCGTTGAACTGGTCGTCCAAAAAAGAATAATTGAATGGATCATTCGGAAAATACCTATCCCATATGTTTTTAACCGCAGCAATGGTGCCCTGCAGGTCGGCTGTTTGCAGTTTTATTGAATAAGCGTTACGGGTACCGGGGGTAAGCGTTATTAGCTGCGGGTCAATGGGTTTTTGCAGGCCCAATTGATGAAAGCTTTGCACCACGCCAATAACTGTTAATGTATCGCCGGCTGATATCTTTTTACCGATGGCATCGGCCGGGCTTTTAAAGCCCAGCAATTCGGCAGCCTTGTCGTTTAATATTGCCGCCTTTTTATCAGTAATAAAACCTGTCGAAAAATTTCTGCCGGCAATCATTTTCAACTCAAATTGTGGTATAAAATCATAATCGATGCCCAGCCGGTACATGGTCATGGCGCCAAGTTCCTGGTGGTCGAGGCTTCGATAGCTGTTTGTCCAGTAAATCTCGCGCCCCATTACATCGGTCGAAGCCGCCATGCCTTTAACGCCGGGCACTTTAAGCAGTTCGGTTTTAAAAGGCTGAAAGGTGTTTTTATACAAGGAGTCTTTTATGGATTGCGCACCATCCAGCACCAGCGTTTGATTGATGTTAGCCCCTAGCTTTTGATTGCGCATGTAGTTAACCTGCTGGTAAACAATAATGGTGCCTGCAATTAAAATAACCGAGATGCTAAACTGCAAAATAATAAGCCCCTTGCGCAGGATGAGGCCGCCGGAGGTGTTTTTAAACGCGCCCTTAAGCACCGCAACCGGCTGGTAGCCCGATAAAACGAAAGCCGGGTATAAACCGGAAAGCAAAGTGCCTCCGATAAAAATGCTTCCGAAAATGAGCCAGTATTTAACTGTCATGGAGAAGGTGGCAATATCGTCGCTGCCCATTAAGTGGTTGAACGGACGTGTTAAGGCGTATACCGCGATGGCGGCAATGATAATGGCCGTGATATTGAGCAAAATATTCTCGAGCATAAACTGCCTGATGAGATGGAATTTGGCAGCGCCCAGCACTTTACGCACACCAACCTCCTTTGCGCGTTCAACCGAGCGGGCCGTTGACAGGTTGATATAATTGATCCATGCAATACCCAGGATAATGAGCGCGATGAGGAACATAAAGTTTACCGCACTGCCATTGCCGTTCACTTCGGCTTCCTGGTTGTAATTGGAGTACAGGTGGATATCACCAAGGGGGATAATGTAAAGCTGATTTTTTATATTGTTTTTTATCAGGCCCTTGCGGCTGTTGATATACTTATCGGCAAAGGCCGGCAGCTTAGCCTGGAAGGCTTGCAGGTTTGTGCCCGGTTTAAGCTGGACATAAGTATAAAAATCGTACCAGCCCCAGGCGGTGTTTGCCGAATTATCCTTATCGCCGCCAACCTGCAATATTTGCACCAGTGTGGAATACGACACCAGGTAACTGATAATTAAATGCGAGTTGGGCGGATAATCTTTAAAAACACCGGTAACCTGGAAGTTTTTTACCCCGCTGTCATCGCGCGAAACCAGGGTTTTGCCCACTACGTCGTCTGTACCAAAATACTTCTTAGCCATGCTTTGCGAGATGATCATTTTATAGGGCCCGGTGAAGGCATCCTTACCACTGCCCCGCACCATATCAACCCCCAGCATATCAATTGCTGACGGGTCGGCATAGTACCCCTTCGTTTCGGTGAACTTTATGTTTCGCTCAGGGTTGCTGAGCAGCAAGTTGTCATCAATGATGCGGCAGGTGTTTTCCACTTCCGGGAAATCCTTTTTCATCGTCGGCGCGATAGCAGGATACGACGTTGCCGACTGCCACATCAATTTACCTTGTTTATACTGATCCAGCCGGATGCGGACGATCTGCGAGGCGTTTTTTTGAAACGTGTCAAAACTCCGCTCACGCGATACATACTGAAATATCAGCAGACAGCAGGTGATGCCGATACTAAGCCCGAGAATATTAAGGGTGGTGTATCCCTTTCTTTTCAAAAGGTTACGCAGGCTGATGGTGAAATAATTTTTTATCATGGGTTAGTTCATTGGTTCAATTGTTCATTAGTTCATTTATCCGGATCAATGGCCGTTGCAGCTTCTTCCGCACTTTCGGACTTCCGACTATCTTCTATTCATCCTTCAAATATTTAGTTGGATTAGAGGTATGGGCTTTAAAAATATGCCATGAAACACTTACAAACGTCATCATTAAGATGGCCACTAACGATAAAATAAATGGCGATAATGAAACACTTGACAGCGGCGAAAGCACTTTAAACATATTACCCGTTAGCCACCACGAAAAAGGGAAACCAAACAAAAGCGCAAACCCGATGGCGAACAAAAATTCCTTATTGATCAGGAAAATGATATTGCCGATGCCGGCGCCAAGCACTTTTCTGACACTGATCTCCTTCATTTTTTTGCCCAATATAAGCAAGGCCAGTCCAAAGATGCCACATATGGAAATAACAACCATCATTAAGGAAGCGTTACGCAATACCTCACCAACCTGTATGTACCCCCTGAAATAGCCGTCAAATACAGTATCCTGGTAATAGTATTCGAATGGCAGGTTTGGGTTTACCGCTTTCCAAACTTTTTCAACCGCCTTATGCGGGTTTGAAAATAATCCATGGGTTGTTTTTACATACACATAATTGATATCAGCAGGCTTGCAGCCCATCAGCACCAATGGCTCTACGGCAGTTAGGAAATTATCGAAATGGAAATCGTTTACTTCTCCTACTATTTGGTATTTATGGCTATCGTACTCAATATTTTTTCCAATGCCGGTAGTCCAGTGCATTTGCTTCAGGAAGGCCTGGTTCACTAATACGGCTGAAGCGCCGTCTGCTCCGAATTGCTCATTCATGTCCCTGCCCCTGGTAACGGCGATGCCCATTTGGGTTGCAAAGCCAGGTAAAGCACTGATGCTTTGCACGGTCAGTTCTTTCCCTTCTGTTTTAACCACCAGCTGTTTGGTGTAGTTACCCAGTGGCTGCACCGACCCGGTTACCGATTTTACGTTATTGTTGTTTTTTAGCTCACTTTTAAAAGCATCAAAATTTGCGGTTTTATCAAGTGTCACAACCACGTTGTCAGTTGGCGTATATCCCCAGGGGCTTGCCTTTACATGATTTGTTTCGCGGATGAAGGCTATCGCTGTGGAGATCGCCAAAAATGTGAGGAAAAACTGGAAGCCCAACAGCGCTTTTCTAAAGCGGTTATTGCTGCCCATTTTGCTGTTTCCCTTAATAATATTTACAGGCTTAAATGCCGATATGCAAAATGAAGGGTACGCCGCCCCGCCAAGCGCCGACATAATAATCAGGGCAACTAATAATACCCATGTGCGGTAATTGGTAAACATACCGCCGCTGAATTGAACATTGGCTATTTGGGTGAACCAGGGTATGAAAATAAATTTGGCCAAAACCAGGCCAGCTACTACGCCAACAGTGCAAAGAATTAAGTTTTCAAAAATGAATTGAAAAATGATCTGTTTCCTGCTGCTGCCCATCACTTTCCTGACCCCGATCTCCTTTAACCTGGTCGAGGCGGACGCTATAGCTATATTCATGTAATTAAAGTAAACCAATAATAGTGTAGCAATGGCAATAACCAACAACATGATATAGCCCGCTATATGTGTGGCATTGAAACGCTGGTTGTTTACTTTATACGAATGAAAGTTCATTCCGCTTAATGGCTGGAAATGAAAGGTGGCTATTTTATTATCCAGGTTAGCAGCGTTATAGAGCTGCACGTATTTTTTATTCTGATCGGCTATTGGCGACAATGCCGCTGAATTGTCTGCCTCTATAAATGTAATATCCGAACTTTGGGCCCAATCGCCGGGTTTGTCCATTCCCAATGAGGCCATTTTACCCCATGGAATAAGAGCTGAAAAGTGCCAGGATGACTCGACGGGCTCTTTGGCAAATACGCCCTTGACAGTAAAATTTTCGACTATATCCCTGCCGTTATTATTAAAACGGAGGTTAATATTTTTGCCAACCGGATTTTCCTTTCCAAATAGTTTCTCGGAAAGGTAAGTGGTCAGCACTATCCCGTCTGGGTCGATAAAATGTTTTTGATTTCCCCATTTGACCGGGAAGTCAAACATTTTATAAAAGGAGTTGTCAACAAAAGTTACACTTTCCCTGAAAACATTGTCGCCTTGTTTAACAATAACTCCGCTGTAGTTTACGCGGGCAACGTTTTTTATTTGCGGAAAATCACTTTTTAACATGGGGCCCATCGGCGAGGGCGAATTACCCCATAACTGTTCATTACCGTCTTTTTGAGACACCCTTTCAATCACAAACAAATTGTTTACTTTATGGTGAAAGTTGTCCATATGCATAGACCAATCAAAAAATCCAAAAACTACCAGGCAGCAGCCTACGGCCAGGGCCAGCCCAAGTATGTTTATTGATGAAGACAGCCGGTTTTTTGCGAGGTTTCGCAATCCTAACTTGATGTAGTTTTTTATCATGACCTTAGTTCATTGGTTCACATGTTTATTAGTTCATTGGTCTGAACTCGAATTCCTTAAATTTATCGAATTAACAGAATAAATAACCAGCAGCAAGGATTCGAAAAATTCTTTAATTCCAAAAATTCGGGTTCAAACCTATTCGCTTTTCAAGCTCTTCACCGGGTTCATCAATGCTGCTTTTATGGATTGAAAGCTTACGGTTAACAGCGCAATTAAAACCGCGCCCAGTCCTGCTATCGCAAATACCCACCATTGTACCGGCGTGTGGTAGGTATAGCCCTGCAGCCATTTATTCATGGCCAGCCATGCAATGGGCGAGGCAATAAATATGGCTATCAAAACCAGTTTTATAAAATCGGCCGATAACAAAGTGGTGATGCTGCCTACGCTTGCTCCCAATACTTTGCGGATACCAATCTCTTTGGTGCGGCTTTCGGCAATATAAGTAGCCAGTCCAAATAAGCCAAGACACGAAATAAAAATGGTGAGCCCCGCAAATAAAGCCGAAAGTGTGCCATCCTGCTGTTCCTCTCTGAATTTATTGGCATACGCGTCATCCGCAAAAACATAATCCAGTGGGTATTGCGGATTATATGCTTTAAATATCTTTTCCACTTTGGACATGTTTACAGCAGTTGAATTTGCCGGGTTTAGCCGGATGTGGATCACCGGGTAGGTGGAAGATAATCCCTGTATCACCATCGGCCTCACCTCTTCATAAGGTGACTCAATAATAAAGTCTTTCAAAACTCCTACAATATGACAAGTTACGCCTCTTTCATTCACCATCAGCTTGCCAACCGGGTTTTGCAGGCGCATTATTTTTACCGCCGATTCATTCAGCAGCACGGCGGTACTGTCGGTGGGATAGGTACTCAAATTAATATCGCGGCCTTGCAATATTCGTGTTCCCGTCGTCTTCGCGAAATCAGCGTCAGCTTCAAATCGTAAAAAATTGGTCTTTTTATCATCAACAGTACTTCCCGGCCAGGCAAGGTTGGTAGTAGTTCCCCACATGCGTGTTATGGGCGAGAACAGTTTGGTGACACCCACGGCGGCGCCTGTATTGACGAGGGTATTTTTGATGAGATTATAATTTTTAAGTACCTCGCCCTGCGCGAAGGTAAAAATCAGGTTCCCTTTGTTATAGCCCATATCGCGGTTGCGGGCAAATTGGAGCTGTTGCTGCACGATGACAGTGCAGATGATCAATACAATGGCAAAGGTAAATTGCAGCACCACCAGCAATTTGCGTGGATTGAATTTTGTGGCCGCACCCCTGAAAGTGCCTTTCAATACCTCCGCCGGCCGGAACGAGGATAGAAAAAATGCGGGGTAGCTGCCGGCAACCAGGCCGACAAATAATATAAACCCAAAGGCAAAAACCCACCAGGTTGGGTTATTAAAATGGACAAACAACTGTACCCCTACCAGGCTATTGAAACCGGGTAAAGTAAGCTGCACCAACAATAGCGCAGTTACAAAAGCAATCAAGGCAAACACGGTACTTTCGCCGATAAACTGTAAGATGAGCGAAGTTCTGCCCGCGCCGACAACCTTGCGGATGCCGGCTTCTTTTGCGCGCCGCTCGCTGCGGGCAGTGCTCAGGTTCATGAAATTAATACAGGCGATGAGCAGGATAAACGCGGCAATGATAATAAACAGCTTCACTGTTTCGACGCGGCCGCCAACGAACTGGCCATTCTGCGTTGCCGAATATAAGTGTATCCGGCTAAGCGACTGGGTAATGATCTCCCTGGTCGATCCATCGCCCTCTTTAACATGATTGCGCACAATATCTTTTATCTTTCGGTCAAAAACCGCTTTCGACGCCCCGCTCTTTAATAAAACATAGGTATTGGCGTTGGTATAGCTCCACGTCTGGTTCCTGTCCCAGCCAAGTTTTACCCTGTAAGCCCAGGGCAAAATATATTCGTAGGTAAAGCCGGTGTTGGCAGGCAGATCTTTTACTACAGCCGTTACCGTAAAATAATCCGCGGTGTCTATCCGCACGGTTTTACCCATAGCGTTTTCGTTGCCAAAAAGCCTTTTTGCAAGCGACTGCGTTAGCACGATATCGTGCCGGTTGATGAGCGAGCTTTTGGCATTTCCCTGTAACAACGGAAAATCAAGGATCGAGAGGAAAGTCGAGTCGGCAAATGAACCCTGGGAATTGATGTGTTTTTCGCCGGCCGTAACCAAAAAATTAACCGGCTCAAACCTGGCGGCAGCTTCTACTTCTGGGTAAGCCTTTTTTAATTCGGGCGCCATCAGCGCCGGTGTATTGTTCCACACATCGACACTGCCGTTATTCATATCGCGGCTGTAAGCCAGCACTATACGATCGGTTTTGGTATAAAAACGATCAAAGCTGATCTCATTTTGTATCCAAAGTAAAATCAAGATCGCCGCCGCCATACCTACCGCAAGCCCGATAATGTTTATCGACGAGAACGTTTTGTTCCGCCTAAGCGAACGCATGGTGATCTTTAAAAAATTCTTTATCATGGTTGGTTCATTAGTTCACTTGTTCATTAGTTCATTTGTACCTGTCGCCGGTCAATCAGCTTTCAGCTTTTTGCTTTCGGCTCAGATTGCCTACTCACTTTTAAGGCTCTTCACCGGGTTTGCCATCGCAGCTTTGATACTTTGAAAGCTTACGGTTAACAGGGTAATTAAAATTGCCGCTAAAGCCGAAATAATAAATACGCCGGGGCCGATGGTGATACGGTAATCGTATTTAACCAGCCATTTTTGTAAAAAGTACAGGGCCAGCGGGGATGCGATTATGCAACTGATCATCACGAGCGCAATAAAATCCTTAGAGAGCATCATCCACATTTGACTTACACTTGCACCCAGCACCTTGCGGATGCCGATCTCTTTGGTACGCTGCTCGGCTACAAAGGCGGCAAGACCGAATAAGCCGAGACAGGAAATAAATATGGCGAGGCCGGCAAAAATGCCCGAAAGCTTGCCGACCAGTTCTTCCTGGCCAAACTTATATTCATACTCCTTATCGACAAAACGGTAATCGTACGGATAAGCGGGGTTGTATTTGGTAAAAATGGAACTAATTTTTGCTATCGCTGCATGCGGGTTTATATTTGGCGACAACTGATAGATCAGTATCCTGTCAGGCACGTCAGCATTATAGGTAAACATAGTGGGATCGGCGGCGCTGTAGGGCGAGTTCATTAATGCATCTTTTGCCACGCCAATAATGCGCAGGTGCACCCCGCTCCACGTAATTAGTTGGTTTACCGGGTTGGTAAGCCGAAGCCGTTTAATGGCCGCTTCGTTGAAGATTACATTATTCGTATCGGCCATTAAGCCGGGGATAAAATCCCTACCCTCAACAATGTGCATGCCGAGCGTTTTAAAATAATCACTGGAAACGTCTATACGGCCCATTTCCACGGTTTCACCGGGTCGTTTTCCCGGAAACATATCCAGGTCGGTATGCGACCAAACCGTAGTAGCGGGACTTGTAGCCGTGGTCACTGACGTAACTGCCCCGGTTTGCAAAAGATCGTTTTTAAGCGCTTGAAAGTTATGTTTAAGGTCGTCGTTGGCGTTGGTGGTCAACAGCCTGCTTATTTGGTAGCCGAGAGGCCGGGCTTTGGCATACTGAATTTGCCTGTAGATGATAACCGTGCTGATAATTAGCGCGATGGAGCAGCTAAATTGTATTACCACCAATACTTTACGTGAAAGTGAGGTCGATTTGCCTGCCTGTAGCGTCCCTTTCAGCACCTTAACCGGGTTAAATGACGAAAGGTAGAATGCCGGGCGGCTGCCGGCCAGCATACCTGTAGACAGGATGCTTACAAGCATTACTATCCAAAATAATAAACTGCCATACGGAATGATGATAGCTGAACCGGTGAGCGCGTTGAATGCAGGGAGGAATAACTGTACCAGCCCGATGGCAAACAAAAACGAGATAAGCGTAACCAGGCACGATTCGACAAGGAACTGAAATATCAGGTCCCCGCGTTGCGAGCCGACGGCTTTGCGTACGCCCACTTCGCGTGCACGCTTATCAGAGCGGGCTGTTGAAAGATTGATGAAATTGATACAAGCGATCAGCAGAACAAGTATACCTATCAGCGCAAAAATGCGCACATAGTCGATAAAACCACTGTCAGCCTGCCCATTTTTGAATTCATTGTATAGGTGCCATTTATGCAAAGGATATAAAATAACATTCGAATTTATCGCGTTCATGTTGTCTTTTTCGCCTTTTTCCATATCGCGTATTTTAGCGGATATTACGCCAGGCGAAACACCTGGCTTTAATTCGGCATAAATGCCATACCCATTGTCGCCAAAACTGCCGGTGCGCTCGCGTTTTACGTATGGGTTTATAGCTTCGAAATAACTAAACGGGATAACGTACTTGAATTGAAAAGTTGAATTGGCCGGCGGGTTTTTTATCACGCCGGTAACTTTTAAATTATCGTGGTTATCAACCCGTACTATCTTGTTTATTGCGTCTGTATTTCCAAACAATGCTTTAGCGGTCGATTCAGTCAGTACGATGGAAAATGGGTCCTTTAACGCAGAATTGGCACTACCAGTAATAAAGGGGTAACGAAACATCTTTAAAAAGTCGCTTCCTGCCTGCACACCATAGGTATAAAGTTTTGTATTTCCAACCATCAGGCCATGCGGCCCCCAGCCGTCCGTTTCAGCCACATGCTCAAATTCAGGATAGTCGTTACGCAGGGCGTCGGCCAGCTTTAACGAGGTAGCCGAAAAGGTCAGCGTATCACCGTTACTGTTAAAATTACGCATCACCTGGTACAGGCGTTCGTTGTTGGGCAAAAATTTGTCGTAGCTGTACTGGTAGTTTACCCATAAGCCGATGATCAATGCCACTCCCAGCCCAACCCCAAGGCCGGCAATATTCAGCAGGCTATAAACCTTGTTTGTACGCAGGTTGCGCCAGGCAATTCTCAAATAGTTTTTTATCATGGTTCAATTGTATTGAGATATAAGATTTGAGATATGAGACAAAAGCGCATTATCGCATATCTCATGTCTATTTTACTCCGTTTTCAAACTCTTCACCGGGTTCATCAACGCCGCTTTAATGCCCTGGAAACTTACTGTAAGCAGGGTGATGATAATAGCGCCGGCGCCTGTTCCCGCTAATACCCACCAGGATATTGAGGTACGATAATTATAGTCCTTTAGCCAATTGTTCATAAAATATATAGCCGTAGGCATAGCTATGAGCATGGATATAACCACCAATCCCACAAAATCCCGCGAAAGCAACTGCCATAAATTGAATACCGTGGCCCCAAGCACCTTGCGGACGCCGATCTCTTTGGTCCGCTGTTCGGCCATGAAGGATGCCATCCCAAACAAACCCATACAGCTGATAAAGATGGCCAGTATAGTAAAAAAGCCGGCCAGCTTGCCGATGCGTTCTTCATCGGCAAATTTGTTGGCGTATTCTTTATCGGTAAACTGGTAATCGAAAGGCTCGGCAGGGTCATATTTGCTGAATATGGCGCCGATGGCAGCCAAAGCCTGATGCGTGCTTTTTGCCGGATTAAGCCTGATATCAATATAATTGCCCATGTAATTGCGCATGTAAAAAAGCGCCGGCTTAACCGGATCGTACGGCGACTCCATTACCATATCTTTTACCACCCCTATCACTTTAAATTTCCGGTACCAGGTTACGGTTTCACCAATGGGGTTTTTCAGGCCCATAAACTTAACAGCTGCTTCATTGATAAGAATAGCCGCCGAGTCGCCCGGAAACGCGTGCGAAAAATTACGGCCGGCGGTCAGTTGCCATCCGACAGTTTTGCCATATTCGGGCGAAATTGGGATCGTGCCGAAATCACACAGCAAGCCGGGTGGTTTGCCGGGCCAGTTAATGTCGCTGTTGTCATTCCAAACGCTGGTTATCGGTCCGCCGGACTCCGCCGCCTCAACCACCGCTCCTGATTGCAGCAGATCATTATGAAACGCGCTGAACTGGTTATGTACCTCAGGGGTTTTCATATATATCTGTACCATGCCGGTGCGGTCGTAACCCACGGGGCGATTTTTGGTATATTGAACCTGCTTGAAGATCACGATGGTACCGATGATCAGCGTGACCGACACCGTAAACTGCAATACCACCAAAACCTTTCGCGGCAGCGAAGAAAAACGCCCTGCCTTAAACGTTCCTTTCAACACCTTTACCGGCCGGAACGACGACAGGTAAAACGCCGGGTACGAACCTGCGATAATACCGGTTAATACACTGAATAATACTCCGGCGAGCCAGAAACCCGGATTGCCCCAGGGTATTTCCATATCCTTTCCGGCAACCCCGTTGAACCAGGATAAGGTGAGCTGCGCCAATAAAAGCGAAATACCAAAAGCGACAATTGCCAGCACGATCGACTCGCTAAAAAACTGGGCGATCAGTTGGCTGCGCAACGAGCCAACCGTTTTGCGGATGCCTACCTCCTTAGCCCGCTTTTCGGACCGGGCCGTACTCAGATTCATAAAATTGATACAGGCCAGCAGCAATACAAAGGCGCCGATAATGCCAAACATCCACACAAACTCAATTTCGCCTCCAGTATTTACGCCGTTTTTGTATTCGCCATATAAGTGCCAGCGGCTCATCGGTTGCAAAAAAACAACCGGTTTAAATGACACACCCAGCTTATCGCCCTGAAGTTTCAGGCCGTTCAGCTTCGTGTCTTTTATTTTAGCTGAAACATTATCTGCATTAGCCCCGGGCAGCAGCTCAGCGTAAATATCCCATGAGTTGTTTCCAAATTCGTGCGCCGCATATTGTTTAAGGAAAGGCTGGGTGGTCATGTACAGATCCCAGGTAGATACAAAATCTATATCTTTCAAAGAGGAGCTTGACGGAAAATCCTTATAAACGCCCGTAACCTTTGTTACAAATTTATTGTCGATCCTGATGATTTTGTTCATAGGGTCGGTATTGTTAAACAGCGATTTGGCCAACTTTGCCGATAACATGATCGACGTTGGGTCATCAAGTCCGCTGCGGCTGCCCTTCAGCATTGTAAAGGTGAACAGGTAAGGCGCCTCAGCCTGCATAAAATTGCCCTGGGTGCTCAGCTTCGTGTCGCCGGCACTGATAATGTGCCCTTCTGTTCGCGATAATACTACGTATTTAAAATCGCCTTTATAATCTTCGCGGAGTTTGTAGCCCAGCGGAATAGGCATGTTGTTCTGCGTGCCTACCTCGCCGTTCATGGTTTGGTGCTGCGCCAGCCGCACAATGCGGTCGTAATGTTCAAAATTCTTGTCGTAGGATAATTCATCCCATATCCAAAGGGCGATAAGCAATGCTACCGCCATACCTACCGATAAGCCTGTAATGTTGATAAACGAATGCACCTTGTTTTTAAGCAAATTGCGCCAGGCGATTTTTAAATAATTTTTGATCATGATTATTTTTGGCGATTACGCCGATTTTATTTTGATTTCACCGATTAATTGTTCATTTGTTCATTAGTATCTGTCGCCTGCAGTCAACTTTCGTTTTTTGCTTCCGCTTTGAACTTTTTGCTTTCCGCCCAAAACTGCCAACTGCTACTACCCACCGCTATTCTGATTTAAGGCTCTCTACCGGATTTGCCAGTGCCGCCCGGGTGGCTTTATATCCAACGGTTAGCCAGGCAATAAAAACAGAGGCGAGTATGGCTGTGATGAATATCCCGGGGCCGATCGTAATCCGGTAAATATAGCCCTGCAACCACTTGTGCATAAAGTAATAGCCAACCGGCGCCGAAATGGCAAATGCGATGATAATGAGCAAAGTAAACTCCTTTGAAAAAAGGTAAACAATGTGGCCCACCGATGCGCCGAGTGTTTTGCGGATGCCTACCTCTTTAACACGCTGAACGGCCATAAAGGAAATTAACCCGAACAGGCCAAGGCACGAAATAAATATGGCAATGCCTGCAAATATTTTATAAAGCTGTGAAAGCTGGTCTTCGCTTTTATAAAAGTCGGCTATTTTTTTATCCAGGAACTGGTATTCGTAAATTCCGTCGGGGAATGTAGCCTCCCAGGTTTTTTTGATTCCGGCGAGCGTTTGAGGGACATTTTGCGGGGAAATTTTAATGCTAAGCCGTTGATAAACATTACTCCACGAACCCATTAATACAGGCGGAATAGCATCCTTTAGCGATCGGACGTTAAAGTCTTTTATCACCCCGACAATCTGCCGGTTTTTATGCGGGTCGTCCCAAAGTTTGATGTATTTGCCAATGGCTTTTTCGGGGTTGGTAACGCCAAGTTTAGCTAACAAGGTTTGGTTAACTACCCAGCCTGTTATGGTATCGTTTGATTTATAAGGGCCGCCCGCCACGAATTTCAAGCCATATAGTTTAAAATATTCGGCGTCGGCCCATTTCATCGATGCGCTAAATGGAGTTTGTTTCGGCGCGTTGTCATATTTAAAATCAGTACCCCAGCCATTGTTGTCGGATGGGCTGGCAAAGCTGTAGCTAATATCTTGTATCCCGGGCTGTTGCAGCAACTCGTTGCGAAGGGTACTTAATTTGGTTCGGCTCAAACTATCGCCAGGGAACTGCACGTTGATAATGGCATCTTTATTAAAACCTAATGATTTGTTGTGAAAATACTGCATTTGGTACACCACCACCAACGTGCCGATAACCAGTACCTGGGCGATGCAAAACTGGAAAACCACCAGTACCTGCCTTAGCGAAACACCTGTAGCTTTGCGCGCCATTACTTTATTTTTCAGTGCGGTTATCGGGTTAAAGCCGGATATGATCATTGCCGGATATAAACCCGAAAGCAGCGTAACCAGGATGATGACCCCTGTTAAAAACAGCCACAAAACCGGCTCGGATATAAATGCGCTGCTAAGTTTTATATCAAGCAACTGGTTTAAAAAGGGCAACGCCAGCCCGGCTACCCCAACAGCCAGAGTCACTGCAAAAAGGGTGATGATGAAAGTTTCGGTAATAAACTGCGCGGCCAACTGCTTGCGGTTACTGCCCAGCACTTTGCGGATGCCCACTTCTTTGGACCGGTTAACCGCCTGCGCCGTTGCCAGGTTTATAAAATTTACACAGGCTATCACCAGCAGGAAAAGGCCGATCAGGCTAATCACGTCCAACCATTGTTTACTGAAAGTATGGCCGGAGAAAACACTTGTTTCGGTATCGTAATGCATGTCGGACAGCGGCTGCAAAGCAAACGGCGCGGTTGTATTATATGGCGCAGGTTTGCGGCGTTTGGCCATTGCAACCAAATCGGCATTAAAACGGGAAACTGACATATTGTTTGGTAAAACAACAAAGCAGTTATTATCGCCAAAGGTGCTTACCCAGTCTTTCAAATTATAATAAAAATCGGAGCCTTTTTGGTGAATGGTGGCGTACGACACCGCCAGTTTCAACGGAAAATCGGTATTGGCAGGTGAGTTTTGCACAATGCCTGTTACTTTCAGGTCGGTCTTGTTCTCGTAGCGCACAATTTTACCCATGGCATTATGCCAGTCGCCAAAAAACTTCTCCGCTTCATCCTGCGATAATATGATAGCATTAGGCCCGGCCAGCGCCGTTTTTTTATCGCCGGCCAGCCAGCCGAAATTAAAAATGCTGTAAAACTGGGGCTCAACATAGTAAGCGTCGTCTTCCTTAAATTTCTTTTTGGAACCATCGGCATTCTGGACTGTATAATGCGAGCCGTCATTTCGGAAAATTTCTGCTACGCCCTTCAGCGCCGGAAAATCAGCCCGGAGTCCTTCCGCAACCGGCAGCGGCGTACCGCTTTCCCTGGTTATGCCATCCGGGCCTGAGTTAAGTGTCAGAACCCGGTAAATATGTTCTTTATTGGCATGAAAGTTATCAAAGCTCGTCTCGAACTTCACGATCAAAAAGATCAGCAGGCAGGCTGCTATGCCGATAGTTAAACCTGCTACGTTTATGGCAGCGTAGCTTTTGTTGCGCAGTAAACTGCGCCATGCGGTTTTAAAATAGTTTTTTATCATATTTATTTTTCTGATTTCACCGATTGTTTTTGATTTCACCGATTGATTGTTCATTAGTTTACTGGTCTGAACCCGGATTAAGCTGATTAACTGATTAATATGAGGCATTCCGCCCGTGAAATCATATAAATCAGCTTAATCCCGGTTCAGACTTACTCTGTTTTCAAGCTCCTCACCGGGTTAGCCAGGGCCGCTTTTATGCTTTGATAGCTGATAGTCACCAGGGTAATTACTATTGCGCCTACCGCCGTTACAGCAAATATCCACCAGGAGATATCCGCACGATATTGATAACCTTGCAGCCACCGTTGCATAAAATAGTACGAGACCGGTGCGGCTATGAGCAACGCAATAAATACCAGTACAACGAAGTCCTTTGAAAGTAGCTGCCATAAGTTGAAGACGGTTGCCCCCAGCACTTTACGGACGCCAATCTCTTTGGTCCGCTGTTCAGCCATATAGCTTGCCATGCCAAATAAGCCAAGGCAGCTGATAAATATGGCCAATAGGGCAAATGAGCTTGCGAGTTTCCCGATCCGCTCCTCGCTGCTGAATTTTTTTGCGTATTCTTCATCAGTAAACTGGTAATCGAACAACTGGCCCGGAGCATATTTTTTGTATACCGTTTCGATCGCGCTGATCGCTTTGGCTGCGCTGGCTGTCGGACTGATCCGGATGTTTATCGGGCCGGCATCGTTGGTAATGTAGAAGATGGTCGGTTTAATTGGCTCATAAGGCGATTCAACGATCATATCCTTAACGACGCCCGACACCGTGAATGGCTTATCGTCCCACTTTACGATCTGGCCAACCGGGTTTTCAAGCCCCATATATTTGACTGCCGCCTCATTTAGCACAATTTTATTTAAAACTGACGGGCCCTCGTTTGAAAAATCTTTACCATCTTTTAGTTGCCATCCAACGGTTTTCCCGTATCCCGGGGTTACCGCAAAGGTCGCAAACTCCACTTTCGAATCAGGGCTCTTACCCTGCCAGTCAAACCCGTTGCTCGTACGGCTGCCTTTGGTTATCTGGTTGCCCGACTCGGCCACTGCCGAAATTAAACCAGTTTCGAGCAGGTCGTTCCTAAAGGCCTGAAAATGGTTGTGAACATCCGCGGTAAAAGGCCTTGCAATCACCAGCCCGGCGCGGCTATAACCGATGGGCCGGCTTTTTGCAAATTGAATTTGGCGGAAGACGATGATCGTGCCGATGATCATTGTTATGGAGAACGTAAATTGAACTACTACCAGGGTTTTGCGCGGCACACCGGCCCATTTACCTGCCTGGATTGCGCCCTTTAACACTTTTACCGGTTTAAAGGACGACAGGTAAAATGCCGGGTAGCTGCCGGCAAATAAGCCACATATTATCGCAAAACCTGATCCGAGTAACCAGAATACCGGCTCGCCCCACAGAATGGCCATTTGCTTACCTGCCAGTTCATTGAAAAACGAAATCAAAAGCTGTGCTAAAAACAGCGAGAGTCCAAAAGCCAAAATGGCCATCAATAACGATTCGCCTAAAAATTGTGCTATCAGCTGGCCGCGCATGGAACCCATTGCCTTCCTGATCCCCACTTCCTTTGCCCGTTTTTCTGAACGGGCGGTGCTCAGGTTCATAAAATTGATACAAGCAAGTACAAGTATAAAAATGCCGGTAATGCCAAAAAGCCAAACATATTTAATGTCTCCGCCGGTGTTTATCCCGTTTTTGAATTCGGAATATAAGTGCCAGCGGCTCATCGGGTATAGAAAAACCTGCAAGCTTCCTTTTTTACCGTCAATGTTATCAAATTTCAGATGACTGATCTTTGCAGAAATAGCCGTCATATCTGCCGGCCTGGCCACCTGTACAAAAATCTGGAAGGCGTTATGGTTCCAATCGCCTGCGGCTTGCTTTACATCGTCAGTGCTTGCGTAGGCTTGCCAGGACGCAATGAACGATACATTATTGAACGTAGTACTTGCCGGCAGGTCTTCGTACACGCCGGTGACTTTAAAATTCTGGTCGTCCAGCCTCATAGCTTTATTAACGGGATCCGCATTCCCGAAAATTGCCCTGGCAACCGACTGAGAAAGAATTATTGCTGATGCATCTTTCAATGCTGAACGTGTGCCCCTTAGCATTTTTAAGGTTAGCATTTCCGGTGCGCCCGGCTCCATAAAATTGCCCTGGGCGGAAACCATTTTATCCTTAAACGTGAGCTGGTGCGGGTTTGTCCATGAGGAGAGTACTACCTGTTTAAAATTTTGGCCATAATCCTGACGAAGCTGAAGCGCTGCAGGCATGGGCATAGCTTTCAGACTGGTGGTTTCGCCATTCTGCGTTTGGTTTTGCATTACCCGCGCAATCGCGCCATAGTTTTTATGGTATTTATCAAAAGATAGCTCGCTCCATATCCACAACCCAATGATCATAGTCACCGTCATCCCGGCAGACAAGCCGACGATGTTGATGAAGGAATGTGTTTTGTTTTTCAGCAGGTTACGAAACGCGATTTTAAAATAGTTCTTTATCATGGTTGGTTCATTAGTTCATTAGTTCATTGGTTCATTGGTCGGAACCGGGATTAAGCTGATTAACTGATTAATATGAGGCATTCCGTCCGCGAAATCATATAAATCAGCTTAATCCCGGTTCAGATACTACTCCGCTTTCAAACTCTTCACCGGGTTGGCCAGCGCTGTCTTTACCGCCTCATAGCTTAACACTGCAAACGCCAGCGCCGCGGCTATTACCGCCGCCAGGGCGAATATCCACCAGGATAGTTCCACTTTGTAGGCAAAACTGCCCAGCCAGCTGCTCATTGCGTACCAGCCGAGCGGCACGGCAATTAAAAAGGCGATCAATACCAGTTGCATAAAATCTTTAGCGAAAAGCGCTACCAGGTTGCTTACGCTGGCGCCGAGTACTTTGCGCACGCCAAACTCCTTAATGCGCTGCTCGGCCGAGAACATAACCAGCCCCAGCAAACCGAGGCTGGAAATAAGGATGGCTACTATAGCGAATATGACCGACAAGCCCGACATGACCTCCTCGTTGCTGTACAGCTTTTTGTATTCGGTATCCACAAACTGGTAATCGAAGGGATAGTCAGGGTTAATTTGCTTGTATAGCGCAGCCAGGCTTTGCAGCGCTTGTTTGGTTTCGCCCGGTTTGGTGCGGATCATGATCACACCAAAATATTCACCCTCTTTTACGTCAAGCACAACGGGTTTTATCGGTTCGTGAAAGGATTGGGTGTGATAATCGCGCAGCACACCTATAATATACCCCTTTTTATTCCACGCCTTTATCCATTGGCCAAGCGGGTGCTTCATATTCATCTCGCGGGCGGCTTCTTCGTTAATCAAATAGGCTTGGGTCGAGTCGGTTGGGATAGCTGACGAAAAATCGCGACCCTCTGCGACTTGCATCTTCATCAGCTTTACAAAATCAAACCCTACTGACGCCGGTTTTACCCCGACGGTAGAATTTGGCGCTTTTCCCTGCCAGGTTATCTCGTCGTCGGCAACTACAAAGTCCATATTATGCGGCGCCTCGCTGCTGCGATCGACCATCGCAATACCGGGCATATTTTGCGCCTCATGTTTAAACAAAAGATAGTTGGTTTTAGTGCTCAGGGCCCCCTCAACCTGAATGTAAACGAGGTTTTCCCGGTCGTAACCCAGGTGCTTATTTTCTACGTAATTAGTTTGACGGGTGATTACAATGGTAGCAATAAGCAGCACGATTGAAAGCACAAACTGAAAAACAGTAAGCCCCTTGCGGAAAAAGATGGCCGGCGTGGTAAACTTCACCACACCTTTCAATACAGCCACCGGTTTAAGCGACGACAGGTACAATGCCGGATAACTGCCCGCTATCAGGCCGGTTATCAGCGTAACGCCTAACAGTGATAACCAGAAAGAAGGCTGCGCCACAGGCATGCCAAACTGTTTGCCTGTAAAACTGTCAAAAGCGGGCAGAAATGTCTCCAATAATATTGCCGACAATATCATGGCCAAAAAGGCGTATACCAACGATTCGCCGTAAAACTGCGCTACCAGGTATCCGCGGGTTGAGCCGGCGACTTTACGCACACCTACTTCTTTGGCGCGCTTTACCGAGCGTGCAGTGGCCAGGTTCATGAAATTGATGCAGGCGATAACCAATATAAAAATGGCCACCTCGCTGAATATCGTTACATATTCGATACGGCCGCCCGTGGGGACACCATTTTCGAAGTTGCTATGCAAGTATTGATCGCCGAAACGCTGTAGACCATAATGGACTTTAATACCCGCGGGGAAATGCACACGTGCCTGCAGATAATGATCAATTTTTGCCGCCATTACTTTTGGATCGGCATTATCATCCAGCTGGACATAGGTTTGGAAACCGTTTGACGACCACTCCAGCAAATGTTTCTGTGCTTCCCAACTCAGCAAAAAATCAAATTTCAGAGAGCTTTGGCTGGTCACATTTTCAAAAACAGCGCCTACAACAAAATCCATCTTGTTTTCGTAGTGCATGCTTTTGCCTATTGCATTTTGCGGGCTGCCGAAAAATATTTCGGCCATATGCCGCGATATCGCCATGGTAGTGCTGTTTTGCAACGCAGCATCGGCGCTGCCTGCAATGATCGGATAACTGAACATCTTAAAAAATCCCCTGCTGGCACGTGAACCATTAAGTTTCATCTTTTTATCGCCTACCTGGATGGTTTCAGGGTGGCCCCAGGGCAACTCATAACCGGTGGCATAGTAGGAGAGATTTTTGATCCCGGGGAGGTCTCTATCGGCGTTCTCAAAGGAAAAAATAACCTTTTTGTTCGCAAAGTCCCTGCCCGAGTTATAAACGCCGCCCACATTGCCGTTTGAGGAATAGGTTTCGTAAACGGTATAAAGGTTTTTGCCGTTAGCATGAAAATTATCTACGCTTTTCTCATCGTGCACCCATAAAAAAATAAACATACAACAGGTAATACCCAGCGCGAGCCCGGTAACGTTGATGAGCGTGTGATTTTTATGGCGCACCACATGGCGCCACGCGATTTTGATGTAATTTCGTATCATTTAGCCCTCCTAACCTCCCCTAAAGGGGAGGAAATTATATTTAGATTGTTTAATTCAAACATAATTCCCCGCTCATTCCCCCTTTAGGGGCTTAGGGGATTCATTCCGCTTTCAAACTCTTCACCGGGTTCATCAACGCCGCTTTTATGGTTTGATAACTAACGGTCAGCAGCGCGATGACCAGCGTTACCCCCCCTGAAACCGCAAATAGCCACCATTGCACCGGTGTATGGTAGGCATATCCCTGTAACCAGCCCTTTAAGGCATACCAGGCAACCGGCGTTGCAATAAGCAGCGCTATTGATACTAACGTTAAAAACTCAGCTGATAACAACGTAAAAACGGAGGTTACGCTGGCGCCCAATATTTTGCGGATCCCGATCTCCTTTATCCGCTGCGAGACGGAGAACATGGCTAAGCCCAGCAGGCCAAGACAGGAAATAAAAATAGCCAGGAAAGCAAAAATGTTCGACAACCTGCCAACTACCTCTTCGCTTTTATACAGTTTTAAATACTCCTGGTCGGAGAAAGCGTAGGTGAATGGAAAATTCGGGTTCAGCTGCGCGCACAAACCTTTTATTCCGGCCAGCACCTGCCTGGTGCGGTTCGGCGCCACCCGGATAAGCACATCACCGTCCTGGCGGTTTTTGCCGATTAACCTAAGCACCAGCGGTTGTATTTTTTCATGAAGGGATTGTATCTGGAAGTCTTTTACCAACCCCACTATTTTGCCTTTTACACCCCATTGGGTAAACGTGCGGCCGACCGGATGGGCATATCCTATCAGGTCTTTAGCGGTCTCGTTAATGATATAGTTATTCGAATCGGAAGGAAAATCCTTTGAAAAATCGCGACCCGAAATAAGCGTCACCTTCATGGTTTTGACAAAATCGTAGCCCACTGCAAAAAAAGCGAATGGTGTGACGGCATTAGGGTCCTTTCCCTCCCATGATACCGCGCTGGTAGCGTCATCAACAAAGGTGGGCGACTCCCCGCTTTCAGTTACTGCCAAAACGCCGGGCGTATTTAACGCATTATTTTTAAACGCATCGTATTGTTTACCCAAGTCGCCTTCAATGGGCACATAAACCAGGTTTTCACGATCGTAGCCAATATCTTTTGTCTGGATATAATTTACTTGTTTCGAGATGATGATGGTGCCTGTTATCAGGATTGCTGAAAGCGCAAACTGGAAAACGACCAGCCCTTTGCGAAACCATAGGGCGCCTACACTCATTTTTGTGCTGCCCTTAAGCACTTTAACCGGGTTGAAGGATGATAAAAACAAAGCTGGATAACTGCCTGAAATTATCCCGGTTACAAGTACCAACAAGCCCGTCTCCAGCCAAAAAGAAACCTTGCCAAACGGAACGGCGATTTGTTTTTGGGTAATATTATTAAATCCGGGCAAAACCAGGTAAAGCAATATGAGGGCAATAATTGCCGCGACAGTGGTAAGCATTAGCGACTCCCCGATAAACTGCCTGATCAGCACCTTGCGCACCGCACCGATCACCTTGCGCACACCAATTTCTTTGGCCCTCTTTACCGACTGTGCGGTACTTAAATTCATGAAGTTTACGCAGGCAATCAGCAGAACAAAAACAGCGATGATACTAAAGACGTGTACATATTCAATCCTGCCGCCGTCTATTTGCCCGTTGGTAAAATGCGAATGCAGGTAAACCTGGTCAAAACGCTGCAGTCCATACTCTACGCGAAATGAAGCGCTCGGCTTATTAAACCTGTCCAAAAAGTGTCGGACCTTTTTTTCGGTTTGCACGGCGTTGGCGCCGGGTTGCAACATGACGTAGGTATACGAGCCGGAGTTGCTCCAATTGGATTGGCCGGGATATTTTAACAGGTACGCTTTCCAGTTGATAACAAAATCGAAGCTGATTGAACTATTTTCCGGCGAATCATCAAATACAGCGGTTACGATAAAATCTTTAGTGTCGTTGTAGCGGATAGTTTTGCCCATTGCCGCCGCGGCATCGCCAAAAAAAGAAACCGCCATTTTTTTCGAGATGGCGATATTAACAGGCGCATTTAGCGCTGCCTGCGCCGAACCCTGCAGCAGGGGGTAGCTGAACATTTTAAACAGGTCCTCACCGGCAAACAGCCCGTTCATTTTCAGCGTCTTGTTTCCTGCCTTAAAGGTGCTTTGCGAACTTCCTTCCTCGGTAGCCGCCGCATATTTTATCTCGGGAAGCTCTTTTTTCAGTTCTTCAGCCATCAGCCCGGGCGTATCATAATCGCCTGTTGCCTTATTATTGTCGTATTCCCGTTCGTAAACCTGGTAAAGCAAAGATCCGTTCTTATGATATGCGTCCACGCTTTTTTCACTGTGTACCCATAAAACTATCAGGAAACTGCAAACCATCCCTACTGATAGCCCTGAAATATTGATAGCCGAATGTGCCCTGTTTTTAACCAGGTTACGCCAGGCGATTTTTAGATAATTTTTGAACATGGTTACACCGATTTATTTGAGGGGATTTCACCTATTGTAGTTTGATTCCACCGATCAATTTTTTCTTACCTTTCAGCTTTCGCTTTTTTTTCTGCCAACTGCCAACTGCTACTGCCAACTGCCACGCACTATTCACCACTAACTACTCCGCTTTCAAACTCTTCACCGGGTTCATCAGCGCAGCTTTTATCGATTGGAAACTTACGGTAGCCAGCGCGATAACTAACGCAATAACGCCGGCAAGCGCAAATATCCACCAGTGCATCTGCTGGTGGTAGGCAAATCCCTGCAGCCATTTGTTCATCGCCCACCAGCCTATCGGCGAAGCGATCAGAATGGCCAGGGCCACCAGTTTGATAAAATCCAACGATAGCAAAGTTGTGATGCCGCTTACCGTGGCACCCAGCACCTTGCGGATACCGATCTCCCTGCTGCGCTGCTCGGCCATAAAGGCGGAGAGGGCGAATAGCCCCAAACAGGCGATAATGATAGCCAGGACAGCGAACGTGGTGAAGATATGGCCCATACGCTGCACATCGGCATACATATTGGCAAAGCTTTCGTCCAAAAAAGTATACCGGATGGGCTGGTTTGGCGAAAATGCTTTCCAGGTATTGGTAATGGATTGCAGCGTGTTTTTCATGTCTGCACCCCGCACTTTTACGGTTACAACAGATGGGCTTATCCCTAAGTGCATCACCAACGGGTCTATCTGGTCATGCATCGATTCAAAATTGAAGTCCTGTACCACGCCCACAACAGTGAAAGTTGAGCCATTGGTAATGCGCGCGCCGATAGGGTTCTTCAGGTTTAACTTTTTAGCCATTGTTTGGTTGATGATGACCGATCCATTCCAAACGGTATCATTAGCCATATCATACGAAAAATTCCTCCCTTCAACCAGCTTCATCCCCAGCGTTTTGAGATAAGTATCGTCTACTATCCACATTTGCCCGCCCACCCCGGCATCCAGCCTCGACCTCCCTTCTTTAAAGAAAGTATTGCCATTCCGTTTTGAGCCTGCTACAGGCAAATAATCACTAATGGAGGCGCTTTTTACCGGGGCCAGTTTCATCAGCTCATTTTTAAAGCTTTTTACGTTTTGGTCGCCCAGCGTATTGGCGCCTTGTATCACCACCACCTGGTCCTTATCAAACCCAACCTTTTTATTAAGGAGGTATTGCATTTGGTTATAGATAACAAACGTGCTGATGATCAAAATAAGAGAAGTAGTGAACTGAAAAACCACCAGGCTGTTGCGCAAAACGGAGCTTTTGCTGCCGGTGGCAAGCGTGCCTTTTAACACCTGCGCGGGTTTAAATCCCGACAGGTAAAAAGCGGGGTACAGGCCCGCAGCAATACCGATAACAAAGGCCGAAATCAAAACGGTTGGCATTAGCCACCACTCGCCCCATGGAATAGTTAATGATTTGGACGCCAGCGTGTTAAAATAGGGCAATAACAGCCAGGCCAGTAACATGCCCAAAACAAATGACAGGAAACTATATAATAACGACTCGGTTAAAAACTGGTTTATTAAGCTGCTGCGATAGGAACCCACTACTTTGCGCAGTCCCACTTCTTTGGCACGGTTGGCCGATTTTGCTGTAGAAAGATTGATAAAGTTGATACAGGCAATGATCAGTATAAAACCCGCGACCGCGCCAAACAGCCAGATAAAACGGATGTCGCCATGGGATAGGCCATCATCCATATCGTAGGAATACAAATTGATATCAGTAACGGGCTGCAGGTAAAACTTAACCTTTGCGATCAGCTTTTCCGGATCCTTGGTGCCTTCCCGTTCCATTTCGGGCAGGAAATAATTTTTGATGGTATTACGTCCGATCTTTTGGTTCAATTCAGCTATGTTGGCGCCCTTTTTCACTAAAACATAAGTCGGATAATTATAATCGCCCCAATTGGTTTGTTCGCCCTTCCCAAACTCCATGGCTTTAAGGGTTAATATAAAATCGTATTTGAGATGCGATGTTTGCGGAAAATCCTGCATCACCCCGCCGATGGTGTAGGGTTTGGTTTTATCGTTATTAAGATACATTACCTTACCCACCGGGTTTTGGCCGGGGAAATATTTGCCGGCCTTTTTCTTCGAGATAACCATGGTAAGGGGGCTGGTTAAGGCATGGGCCCTGTCGCCATAAACCATTGGTATTTTAAAAATATCCAGAAATTGCTGATCAGCATACACCAGACCATCCTCATAGCTATTTTCCTGCTGACCGGCGCGCCTCATTTCAACGGCGCCGGCCCCCATCAGGCTATTGTCCATCACACGACCGCACAGTTCAACCTCGGGGAAATCTTTCTTAAGCGCAGGCCCCATCGGTGCGGGCCAATCAATGCCTTTGTCAATCTTACCGTTGTCATTAAATGCCTCAGCCAGCCGGTATATGCGGTCAGCGTCAGGCCAGGCCTTGTCATAACTTAACTCATTGCGGATATACAGCGCAATCAGCAAACACGCGGCAATACTAAATGCAAAGCCGCCAATCTTTATCGCCGCATACATTTTTTGCTTGCGGAACTGCCGTAAGGCGATTTTGAAATAGTTTCTGATCATTTTTGTTGGTCATTAGTCATTCAATGTCGTTTAGTTAAGCATTCGACACCGTTAGGGATCACATATTGGTAGCAAATCAAACAACCCGCAGCATTGTGCCGTAGGTACAAAATATGATTAATGCGCCCATATTCGCCAGAAATATTGCGTACCTAACGGCACGCAAACGTTCTTGTTGATTTTTCTACCAATATATTGCGCCTAACGGCGCATTGTTTCGTTAACTAAACGACATTGATTAGTCATTAGTTATTTGACAATGCGACCGGGCTATGTAGTTGAATATGACGCCGGACGTGCTTCGTGCGTTTCTTTTATATGTGATAATTGAGTGTAACATTCATGCCTTTGTGATAAACGACTGATTTAATGAAAGTTGCAAATAATTGTTAGCGCGGCTGATGTTGCACTTTCGGACGGTAGGTGTACGGTTTCGTTACAGTTGATGTAAGTTGGAATGAGTTGGAATCGGTTGGATGGCTACCAGATGGCGATTACCTTGTCTTCCGCGCAGATAAAAAGTATTTCACGGGGCCGCCAATTAAATTGAGAAAAAAACAGAGCTGGCCGGCTAAAAATATAATAACAATGGTCAGATAGGTGACCAGCGCTTTGCCGTCAGGCCTGGCCTTGTAAGCATTAATCGCATAATAAGACCTGCTATAGCTGGGTATACCCCAGCTAAGTTTCAACAACGTAATAAATAACAGCGCGGGCAGCAGGGTGGCCAGGATGTGAATAGTGGTTAGCCTGGTTGAAAGCAACATATTGCTGGCAAATAGGTAAATAAGCCAGAAGACGATGAGCAGCAAGGCAAATAGCCTGTAGATCAAAGCGTTGCCCAATACGTAATAGGAGTCATGAAGCGTAATATCAAAAGCTGACTTAGTTTGAACAAGCGACAACGCGAACATCAGCAAAGCAACAATCCACAGCAAATTATAGGGCTTTTGGGTTAGGATGGAAATGACAAAGTGTTTCAAAGGCTTTATAATTACGAGGCTTAAGATACACAAATACTTTTATTTTGGTGTTAACAGCAAATTTTCAGGCAGGTAATTATCCAATGCCTTTTGCAACTGCTGTTTGATCTGTTTTACCAATATCCTCGGTCCCAGTACCCTCATTTTTGCGCCAAACCCCAGCAGCTCGCGCTCCAGCTCAAAATTCATGACCACTTTTATACTGAAAATCTTGCCGTTGGCCTCGGCTTTCAGCAACTTTTGGGTGTGGTGTATCGGTTTGGTGACGATGTAAGGCGCATTATCATTGTCGATCCAAAACACCACTTCCACATCGCGCTGACCGGGTTGTTTGGTTACACCGATTACATCGCTATAGTAAGCTGCCAGGTCGATCTCTGTGTTTTCGCGGTAACCTTCTTCGTACTGCTCGATGGTCTGAATTCGGTCCAGTGCAAGATTTAGCAACGGGGCCTTCTTTTGGTGCGATCGCCCTAAAACAAACCACCTGTTGCGATACTCTTTCAGTAAATACGCGCTAAAGCAAAATGTGCTGGCCTCGCGGGCTTTGAAACTCTGGTAGGTAACGCATAATGTTTTCTTTGCCACTATGGCTTTGCGGATCACCTCTATCCACTCCAGTCCCTTTAAATGGTCGTTTTTTTCAAAATCGATCACCGGCGGGCTGTGGGTTTTTTGAGTGTATATCTTGTCTTCCAGCTTGCTCACCATTTCGCTCAGGTCGGTAAAATGGTTAAAGCCCTTAAACTGCTGCAGCAGGCTGGTCACCTCGCCCAGCACCTGCATATCGTGGTTGTTTAAGGGGATATTGGTGATGCTGTAGGCTTTATCCTCATAAGTATAATACTTCTTGTCCACCACCACGATGGGCGCCTCGTAGCCCAGCTTATTGCTGCGCATCATTTCGATGTCCGCCTGTATAGTGCGGCGGCTTACGCCGGTGTTTATGCCCTGGTACTCATACAGCGCATCGGCACAGGCGTCTATCAGGTCGTCGAGCGTCCATTTTTTATAGCGGTTTTGCAGGCAGCTGTCGATAGTACGAAAGCGGATGAGGGCGTTGCGGTTAACCGGCATGTTGTCTGAACTCGAATTTTTTGAATTAAAGAATTAATGGAATTTAGCTTTTTAAAATTGGGTAAATTCCTTAATTCGTTTAATTCCGGTTCAGACGAATTTATTCAATTATTTTCAACTGCGCAAATACATTGCGCAGAAGGGGTTTTATTTTGTGCCGTTAACTTCGCAAAACGCACAAAAAGGCGGACTAGCACAAATATTAAAAACAAACGAATTAATAGAATGGCAGAATTAAATCCCCCCTTCAGGGGGCAAGGGGGTAAAATAACCAACAACGAACTCAAGGCCCTCGGCATTAACGATATCGAGGTGCTCGTCAACTTTAGCCGCGTAGCCAATGGCCTGCTGAAGCACGGCGTGATGGATCGCACCCAGATACTCGCCAACCTGGAGGCGCTGATTGACGACCCCATGCCCTACGCGCTTAAAAAAGGCGGCAAGTTTAAAAACCTGGCTGATGACGTGATCGCTTTGCGCAAGGAGGGCAAGTTTGTAAAGCAGCAGCGCAGCATCCACGAGTTGAAGGCGGAGATTGCCGATTTCCCGGTGTATGGGATTGAACATATCGAGACCGACGCGCTGGCACAGATGAAGACGGCCATACAATTGCCCATAGCCGTTGCCGGCGCGCTGATGCCCGATGCGCACCAGGGTTATGGCCTGCCCATCGGCGGGGTGCTGGCCACTACGGCCAATACCATTATCCCTTTTGCAGTGGGTGTGGACATTGCCTGCCGCATGTGCCTCAGCATTTTTGAGCTGCCGGCCGTTACTGTCGACAACGAAACCGACAGGCTGAAGGGCCTGTTGCTGGAGCATACCTGTTTCGGGATGGGTGGGGTGACCAAAAAGCACCACGATACCTCGCTGTTCGACAGCAAGGTGTGGAACGAGACCAAGGTGATCCGTAATTTAAAGGACAAGGCTTATGCGCAACTGGGCACCAGCGGCACCGGCAACCATTTTGTGGAGTGGGGCGAGCTTAGCCTTGCTGAAGGTGTTTTAGAAGGCATCCCCGCGGGCGAATACCTGGCTTTGCTGTCGCACTCCGGCTCGCGCGGTTTTGGCGGCAATGTGGCCAATTATTACAGCAAGATCGCCATGACCAAAACCAAACTGCCGCCCGAAGCCAAGCATTTGGCCTGGCTGGATTTGGATAAGGACGAAGGCCAGGAATACTGGATAGCGATGAACCTGGCCGGCGATTATGCCAGCGCCAATCACCACGAGATCCATAGCAAAATTGCGAAGGCTTTGAATTTGGCGCCGCTGATGCTGATCGAGAATCACCACAACTTTGCGTGGAAGGAGCAACTGGCCGACGGTACCGAAGTAATGGTGCACCGCAAAGGCGCCACCCCGGCCGGCGAGGGCGTTTTAGGCATCATCCCCGGCAGCATGAGCACCCCAGGGTTTGTGGTGCGCGGCAAGGGCGACACAGCGAGCATCAACTCCGCCAGCCATGGGGCAGGCAGGTTAATGAGCCGAACCGCGGCACACAAAACCGTGAGCCGCGATGCATGGCAAGCCGAACTGAAAAACAAACAGGTGACGCTGATCGGCTCCGACCTGGACGAAGCGCCGATGGCCTATAAGGACATCCATACGGTGATGGCCGCGCAGACAGACCTGGTGGAAGTACTGGCAAAGTTTCAGCCCAGGATCGTAAGGATGGCGGATGCTAAGGAGAAGCCGGAGGATTGAGGTGGGTTTGGGGAAGTAGCAGTAGCAGTGGCAGTAGCAGTAGCAGTAGCAGTGAATATCGGCATCAAACTGCCACTGCCCACTGCCACTGCCACTAAAAAAGGAATGGTAGTTCAATGGTAGAATGCGTGCTTGTCGGGCATGTGGTTGCGGGTTCGAGTCCCGTCCATTCCGCGCGAAATGTTTGTTAAATTAGATGGTTGATAAGAAAGAAGACAAATGCGACTTAAGACTAAGGACTAACGACTTTTGACTTAAAACAAGGGCGTTGCCTGCGGCCCGCGCTGTACGCTTATACGCCACGGGCCTTAGGCGCTAGGCCGGTATTCGCTGCCATCGCTAACACGGGCGAAAGTATTTGATATAATATAGATTTTTATGCAAAAAAATAAGACTTTATACAACATTTCTCCCCAAGAATGCCGGAGGATCTATAAAAGCATTCGGGCAAACGCGGACGACCAGTGGTCAGCAGCAGAAATATTGGCCGAAAATAGAATGTACGGACAAGCCTGCTCCCATTTGATCATAAGCATGGAAGAAATGATCAAATGCACTATTGTAATTCTGGATGGGAATGGCTTTGAGTTTATTAAGACAAGAGAACTGAATCGATATTTCAGTGAGCATTCAATTCGCGCTTATACTGGTCTCCTTTTAATGATATGTAGTTTATTTGGGAATGATATCTTAAACATAGTAAAACGATTTAAATCGGATCAGCGGTTTACCATATGGGCAGTAGAGCGAATGAAAAACAAAGTTTGGCTTGAGCATTATACAATTCGTTATTTCAAGAGAAAGCTACCACAAATTAGAAAAGAACTCGAGTTTTTCGGTGATTTGGAACATAGACGTCAGTTGGGGTTTTATTGTGACTATGACAGTACGTTCCATAATCCAACGTTGGTAAGCAAAGAGCAATATGATGTTACTTTTAGAAAAATTGAAAAAGTAAATATCGTGCTTGGTGGAATAATTGCTGCGTGCGAACAAACTGACAGTCAAATCCTGCAATTGAAGGCGCTTTATTTAGCTACTTTCAAAAATGATCGACTTTACGAAAAGCTTGGTATTTTATTTTCTAAAAATAGGACATCTAAATTTTTTGAAAAAATTGATAAGCTATTGGCTGATTTTGAAATCGGCTCATTTGCCTTTAATAAGCACTAACGTTAATTGAATAAAACTATCTTCGCTTGCATCGGAGCGGAAGCAAATCAGTGACGTCAATTTTCTTCTAAAATTTAGATTACTTTTCAAACCTAAGTCGATCAATCAAGTTTAATCAATCATTTTTGATATTGATACCTTAAAATTAGCGTCATAAGAATAGTTTTCCTCATGATGCCGCAAGCCTCCCGGCCTGTGGCCCGCTGACAGGTAGCCCGCTATTCGTAACCACACGCGAGGACGCTTACGGTAGCCGGGGGGCTTATTGCGAAAACGATAATAGTTAACTATAATTAAAAATGAATTCGGGCATGGTCAAATAGCCATGTATCGGCATTTGACCATACATTCACCGCGCCTTTTTTCACTTTGACATATAAGTTTTAAATTACTTTTGTTTATGCTTTGTTTAATTGATTTTCATTCGCCCAGTATAACGGACTGGATTCAATCGATTGGAGTAGTAATAGCGGCAATCGGATTAATAATTAACTTCTACTTTCAACATAAATCGACGAGGACGCAAATTGAATCGACGCTTGTTCAAATTGCAATTTCTAAAAGAGACTTCGCAAGATATTTAATTGAAATTACTCCACAACTCGAATTTAAGAACGTGAATCCCGGGACACAGGATGCTTTCATTTCGATTCGTGCGCTAAACCAACCAGCAATAGACTTAAAAGTTGTGAATTGTTCGAAAGACTTAATATCCATTGAAGGATTAAAAAAAGCAAAAACATTGCCAGCGGGCGGTAATTTTGGCATTGGCTATACAGCAAAACACCCAGTAGATATATTTGACGAATACGGATATGATTATGAACTTGAATTAAAATATAAGGATGTTTTGGGTAATTCGTATAGGCAAAAAATACGGACTTCTAGTGTTTCGGAAACTGTAAACTTTAGCCATCCACAAAGAACCCTTAAGCCGGAATTTGAAAACGGCTATTAAAACCCCGCTGTTCGACTGTGTCTACGAATTAACTATGCAGGTAGTCTCCGACTACCGCGGTATACGGGAAGGGGTAAATTGCCATTTATAGCCATCGCTTAGTTGAACTATATTTCAGCGTTCCGCCCTGAACAATTACCGGGCTTACGATTTGGCTGATGTTGTATAAAATTATTAAATTTGATGTATGACAACATTCACGGTTGAAATAGATAAGGATAAAGACCTTTCGGCCTTAAAGGAAATTGCCGGCAAGCTGGGATTAAAATACCAGGTAGACGAACGCGACGGCTTATTGTACACGGATGATTTAAAGAATATGCTCGATAAGCGTTACCAGGAATTTAAGGATGGCGCAGTTGAACTGATAAATGCCAAGGAGAGCCAAAAAAGAATACAGGACTTGCTTGCTTCCAAAAGTGAGTAATGGCCTATCAATATACACTTCATCCCGCTGCACAGGAAGATTACGAGTGCTCAGTATCCTGGTACCTCAAACGCAGCTTGAAAGCCGCATCTAATTTTGTACAAGCAACTGAAAATGCATTTGCTTACATCTGCGATGACCCACGCCGGTGCCGCAATGAATATTAGCATTATTATGAATTTAACGTCCGTAAGTATCCATTTACCATTGTTTACAGTATTGAGGAAAGCAGGCAACTCATAGTAATTATTGCGGTTTATCATCAAAAGCGAGATCCGGGCGGAAAATACAGACAGTAAGCCCGTTTCCCCGACATTTGACAAATGACCTCCCTCTGAGATAAACATGTTGTGACTGAAAAAGAGATTGCTGAGATCAAAGACCTGGGGTTCAATATTAGTTTTGGCTATCCATTCTCAGATTTTCTGAAAAAGAATTTTCCCGGCTTGCATTTATTAAATTATGTTAATCATTTTAAAGAAAAGTGTGATGGGCGCTCCAATGCCGACTTTACCGGTGAGCGGAATTTTCCAATCAAAAAGATGCGGTTGGTTTAACATTATAGTTTCATTGCAGAATTGACGAAATTCTATTTCGGGAGCCTGATCGTGAAGACAGTAAACTCTTTGACCACAGACCGGATGGTAACCTGCCCTTTGACAGCACTGATCAGTTCTTTAACGGTGGATAAGCCTATTCCGGACCCTTTTTTTTGATAATAGTCCGTTTTCTTTAAGGTAAAATTAACATTAAATACTTTGTCGTGGTATTGCTCGGCAATGCCGATGCCATTGTCCTCCACTTCGAAATAGTAACTGTGATGATCCTGCCGAAACCGTATCTGGATAACACCCTGTGGTTTGTCATTATAACGGATGGCATTGGTTAGCAAGTTAATCATTATCTGCTGCAGGGTGATGGCTGAAATTGTCAAAACTTCATTATCAACAGGCAGTACGATCTTAATATTAGCGGGAACATGGATCATGCTGATAACCAAGGCTAAAATATCTCCCAATTTAATTTTCTGTTTTTGAGTTAACAATAAACCTGGTGATTTGGAATAGGCCAGCATATCGTCGATCAATTTAACCAAGTCCCTGGCCGAGCTAATATTCATGTCGATCAGCCTGGTGTAACTTTTATCCTCTAACTTTTCAAGACGGCTTTTTAAGGCCTGGGCAGTAAGCAAAATACTGCTTAGCGGATTTTTCAGGTCATGCGCCGCCATAGCGGCAAACTTTTGCATAAACAGATTGGAATCGAACAATTCCTGGTTGATGCGTTCCATTTCGATGGCCTTTTTCTTCAACTCAAGTTTATCGACCACCTGTCGGGCGATTATTTTTAACGCTTTGGCTTGTCCATCAGTTAATTTTTTTCGCCTTTTATCGATTACGCTCAGGGAGCCCAGGGTAAATCCATCTGCGTTAATAAGGGGTACGCCGGCATAAAAAGCGATTTCGTTCTTACTCCTGATCAATTTGGCGGCGGCTAAACGTTCATCCGGGGTCAGGTCATCTACGATGACTATCTCGTCGTCGGAACTGATCATACGCCCCAGCAGAGGCATCGCAATGATCGTTTCTTTCTCAGCGGTCCCCTTGTGTGATTTGAACCATTGTCTTTTATCGTCGATCAAACTGATCAAAGCTATGGGTGTTTGACAAATCGCCGAAGCAAGGTCGGTCAGGTCGTCAAAATCCTTTTCTTCGCCGGTATCCAGAATATTATAAGCATTAAGGACAGCAAGCCTTACTTCGTCATTCTGATCAGGGGGAAGCAACAGCATAAGCAAAACAATTAAGTTGAAGTAGCTGATAAAGATAGCATTTGTCGTTATTATAATTGCTGCGATGAAATTTTACCGGTAGGCGAAATCCCCTCATGCCGCCGCAAACGTTTGTCGCTGCCCCGATTTATTGGGGTGGCTCGCTGACAAGTTTATCGGTTTCCTGCTGAATCAGGCTGGTCTAAATAGTTGTTTACCTAAACGCGGACCACCCCGATGAATCGGGGGCGGTAGCAGCGGGAAGCACTAAAGAAGATAGAAGGTTAAAGCTAAAAGCTGAAAGGTTAAAACGAAAAGCTAATTTTTATCATAAGGGGCTTGATATTTTAATTAAATGTCGTATAATTGGTGCATTATCAGGGACTTGGTTTTTCATCCCTGGCTATAAATACCCCTCCCAATACCCGAATTGCAGGCTATATAATTCCTTTTTGTATTTAAACTATTGTGCTTTTTTTGCCGGAAGGATCGCATTTATCTTTTTTCCCCCTGAAAAAGTAAAATTTACTCGTGGGATCTGTCGATTTGATGTTGCGTAAAATTACGCAGGATATCACGTAGATACCCTGCGGGGTTTGCATGGCAGGTTCTATAGTTTTGGTGCATGCAACAAAGGCTGTATTCCTACTGAATTTGGGTAAATTATTAGTTTGCTTACTACTCTGTTGCGTTTTTGGTGCTCTACTTTTTGAATTAATAAACAATCAATTTTCAAACTTAAAATCAATCTAAAAATGAAAAAGCTAACGCTATCTCTATCTCTGTTTTTTGCCGCTGCAATGATTTTCATGTCGTGTACAAAAAATAACGCTGTTAAACCGGCCAACACCACGAACATTAATGTTGACCATTCATTTATTGTTGCGACTGACGTAGCCGGGACGTCGATCTGGAGCGGTACCGACAATCCGCCCACCACCGTAGGCAACATCGGCGATTTTTATATTAACACTACGCTTCACTACTTATGGGGCCCAAAAACTGCATCAGGGTGGGGCGCCGCCACACACCTGGTAGGGACGGCCGGTTCAGTAATCCTTAGCGGCACTACTGCTCCGGCCGCTACTCTTGGCAAACTCGGCGATTATTATATCAATAGTAGCACTATGACTTTCTTTGGTCCTAAAACCGCAAGCGGATGGGGCGCGGGTGTAGGTTTGAGAGGCACTGCAAACATACATTATTCCAACTGGATCACACCTGCCACTTACGCAAAGGATACGATTTTCGGCAGTGTCCATTTCGATGCCAATATAGCAGCGTCGTTGATCACTCAGAATCTCATAGATAAGGGATCGGTGCTTGTTTATGGCAAACTGGATGGATATAACCCGGTTATATGGCCTACCAACCAGGTAAGCCAGCTGCCAATTTTGATAAATTACATGAGTGGCACAACTCCCAACCTGGATACCTGGTCGGCTAATGTTACGGTTGGGAATATCCAAATTGATCTGGTCAGCAGCCTTAATGCATACGGCAGTATATCCAATGCCCACCAATTCAGATATATAATTATTCCCGCGGGTGCGGTCACGCTAGGTTCTGCAAACCCCAAAAATTATTCTGAGGTCCAAAAGGCTTTACATATAAAGGATTAAAGGGATTTTAGGTTGGGCACAAATTATATCTGCAAATGGCGCCGTTAGGGCGCCATTTGCATTACTTAGCGATGTCAGTATTACAATATATTCCTCCCGGTTTAAGCGTTCCGCTTCAACCTCCATCCTTGTCAGCGTCCCGCTGACGCCCACTAAATACCTTTTAGTTTCTGGCGGTAAATGTGAGTGAGACGCTTAAATTTGTTTGAGTTCAAACGAAAGGTTTGAACCGGCACTATTTATAGCGCTATGCTTCCCGCCGGGAATGTTTGTAGAAAGCAGTTTAACAAATTATTCAATCGATCACTATCAAAATAACATGTTCAAAATCTATTTAACAATTGCATGGTGCAACCTTATTAAGAATAAAGTACTGTCGTTTATTAATACAGGTGGCCTTGCAGTGGGTATGGCAGTGGTAATGCTGATCAGTTTGTGGATTTTGGATGAAGTATCATTCAATAAGTATCACGCTAATTATCATCGTATAGCCCAGGTAATGCAAAATGTGACCATTAATGGTGACGTGAAAACCTCAATCTTTGAACCGTACCCCCTGGCGGCCGCGTTACGAAAAAGCTATGGCAGCGATTTTAAGTCGGTAGCGATGTCGACACTCCCGAGGGATTATATACTGGCTTCAGGCGACAAAAAACTGACCGAGCAAGGCGCCTTTATGGAAACCGGCGGACCGGACCTGTTTACATTAAACATGATCAGGGGCAGGCGAGATGCCATAAAGGATCCATCAGCTATAATCATATCAGCGTCGACAGCTAAGGCACTTTTCGGGAATGAGGCCCCGATGGGAAAAGTATTGAAGCTGAATAACCTGCAGAACCTGAAAGTAGCCGGCGTTTATGCAGATCTGCCTGAAAATACCTCGCTTGCCGGTATGGCTTTTATTGGTTGCTGGGACCGCTATGCGACAGATTACAGACTGAGCGGAATGCGGGACCCATGGGGGAACGGCATTGTTAATTTATATGTTCAATTGGCTGATAACGCCGACCTGGGGAAAGTGTCTTTAAAAATCAGGGATGAACAACTGCGGCATTTAAAACCGCTTGCAGCTAAAACAAAACCGGCGCTGTTCCTGCAGCCAATGAGTAATTGGCATTTATACAGCGAGTTTAAGGACGGAAAAAACAACGGTGGTAAAATACAATATGTGTGGCTATTTGGTATTGTGGGCGTTTTTGTACTGCTGCTGGCCTGTATTAACTTTATGAACTTAAGTACAGCCCGGTCCGAAAAACGCGCGCGCGAAGTAGGTATCCGTAAAACAATTGGTTCATCCCGCAGCCAATTGATATACCAGTTTTACACTGAATCGCTGCTTTGCGTATTGCTGGCTTTTTTGGTCTCGATACTATTGGTAGAGTTAAGCCTTGCAGCCTTCGATCAGCTCACCGGCAAACAAATCGTCATTCCATGGAACAGCCCTGCGTTCTGGCTCGCCGGAATTGGCCTCAGTTTTATCACCGCTATTATCACCGGCAGCTATCCGGCACTCTACCTGTCGTCATTTAAGCCGGTAAAGGTATTGAAGGGCGCATTCCGGGTCGGGCGGCTCGCTTCGGCCCCGCGTAAAGTGCTGGTGGTCCTTCAGTTTACGGTTTCTATCGTACTGATCATCGGTACCGTTGTAATTATCCGGCAGATACTTTTTGCCAAAGACCGCCCTGCAGGCTACAGCCAGGATGGATTGGTTGCCATACCTATCCGGACTATTGAACTCCATCAGCATTTTGATGTAATAAAACAGGCGCTTGCAAGCAACGGCACGATAACTGACATGGCCGAAGCAGATGCTCCGCCTAATAACCGTGCCGGTACTACCAACGGCATCGCATGGCCCGGAGAAGACCCTAACCTGGATGTCAATTTCGGCCAGGAGGATGTTTCATACGATTATGGCAAAACCATTGGCTGGGGATTTAGTTCCGGCCGTGATTTCTCAAGGTCATTCCCTTCCGATTCATCAGCAGTGATCATCAACCAGGCGGCGGCTGATTTTATGGCCATGAAAAAACCGGCAGAAAACTACCTGACCTTTTATGGCAAAAAGTTTAAGATCATAGGCGTAGCTAAAAACATCATTAACCGGTCGCCTTATGAACAGGTGCAACCTATGGTTTATTTTTTAGCGAAATGGGCGGGAGGCGATTTACTCCTAAAAATAAGCCCGGTGATGTCCCCGGGCAAAGCTATTCACAACATGGCTGCTGTGTTAAAAACCGAAAACCCGCAACAGCCATTTGAATACCACTTTGTTGACCAGGAATATGCCAAAGAATTTGATAATGAGGAACGCATAGGTAAGCTGTCTATCACTTTTGCCGCCCTGGCTATATTTATCAGCTGCCTGGGGCTGTTTGGTATGGCTACTTTTATGGCCGAACAGCGGGTTAAAGAAATAGGTGTGCGCAAGGTGCTCGGCGCTTCGGTGTGCGCCCTGTGGCAATTGCTGTCGAAAGACTTTGCCATACTGGTGTTTATTTCAATAGTCATCGCCTCGCCCGTAGCTTATTATTTCATGCACAACTGGTTGCGTAATTACCAGTATCATACTGATGTCGCTTGGTGGATATTTATGGTTACGGCTATCGGCGCTATACTGATCGCATTAATAACAGTAAGCTTCCAGTCGGTAAAAGCTGCAATGGCAAATCCGATAAAAAGTTTGAAGACAGAATAATAAGCTATGTATGCCAGCTTTTTATTATTTCGATCCTGAGCGTAAGCCGTTTGTTAAAATCACGTAGAACGCTAAATATAAATCGGCAATAGCTTGTCACCATCCACCCCTTAAATTGGCACTTTTTCACAGCTTGATATCTTCAAATACATCCGATCTTTATATTGTCAATAAAATCATAATTTTAAACGATATTTTATGAAAACAGTATTTAAAGGATCTGATGTCCTGCAACCGGTATTAATAATCACTATGCTTCTTTTTACGATAATTCAGTCTGACGGGCAACAGGTTAAGCCTGCCGCCGGTGGCTATGCCCCTGTTAATGGCATTAAAGTTTATTACGAAGTATATGGCGAGGGCCGGCCTGTCGTTTTATTGCATGGCGCGTTTATGACCATCGAGGGGAACTGGGGGCAATTGATCCCTGAGCTGTCAAAAACCAGGAAAGTAATTGCCATTGAAATGCAGGGGCACGGGCACACGCCGTATTCAGACAGAAAATTGTCGTTTCCTGCCATGGCAAGTGATGTGCAGGGCGTAATGGATTACCTGAAAATTGACAGCGCCGACGTGGTGGGATATAGCATGGGCGGCGAGGTAGCCTACCAGTTTGCTATACAAAGCCCTAAACGGTTACGAAAATTAGTGATCATTTCATCCACTTATAAAAGCACCGGCTGGCTGCCGGAGGTAAACAATGCGTTCAAATCATTCAAGCCTGAATTTTTTGCCAATAGTCCGTTACACACTGCATATGATGCGGTAGCGCCTGATAAAACAAAATGGACAGCGTTCCTAACGCAAATGTTCGCTTTCGCATCGACACCATTTGACTTTGGCGATGATAACGTTGCTAAAATTTCCGCCCCTGTATTGATTATAGCCGGCGACAATGACGGACTGGATAAAATCGAGTTGATGAAAACCTATAAGTTATTGGGTGGCGGCGTTTCAGCTGATATGGGGCCAATGCCCAAATCGCATTTGGCCATTGTGCCTGCACAATCACATGTCAGGCTGATGTTGCAAACCGCAACGATTTTGGGCTACCTGAACGATTTTTTAAAATAACTAAGGCATAAATCCACCAAAAGGGTTCGAAGAGCTTCCTCTATAGGCTACAAAGGCCGCTTAGCGAATTTAAGCGGCTTTTTTAATTTAACAGTCCAAACACCTGCGGTGTCACCAACCACAAGGGCCTGACAGTTGCAATATAACAAAAAACGGGGCGATCAATAAATGACCGCCCGATTATATGGCAGCGCAAATGCGCTGATTATTTTTACGCACACCGCACCTTAGTCAGTTTTTTTAACCGTGGTGGTAGTAGTGGTTTTTGTGGCCGGTGCAGTTGTTGTTTTGCGGTATGTTTTGTGGTAGGTATGTACCCGCCTGTGGTAGGCCGGCGACACGCGTGTAGAATGACGCGTGGTTACCGTAGCGGCTGCATCCACCGGTTTGGTTTCGGTAGTGGTAGTTACCTGGGTTGTAGTGGGTGCAGGCGCCACAACGGGTGCAGGCGCAGGTGCAGGCGCGGGCGTGCGTACCGTATCATGCACCACAACTACTGTTGGTGGAGCTGGCTCGGGAGCAGGCGCAGGCGCGGGCGGCGGGGTTATCACTATCGGCGCGGGGACCGGTGCAGGTTTCGAATGACCGGTTACAGCGCCATCCGCGGCATCGTCAATGGCACCGGGAGTTCCTTTGCCTGTCATTTTTATTTTCGTTACCGTACGCCCATGCGCGCCTTTTTTAACCTTCTTTTTAACTTCGACGTTGTTTTTTGTCGTATCCTGTGTTTGGGCCTGTGCAGTTTGGACTGTCCAAACCAGGCCCGCTATAAACAATATTAAAATGATCTTTTTCATAACAGATGTATCTTAGTTATTTGCTATATGTAACACAGGTATTACAATATTGTTTTTAAGTTTATTTATTTAATCTGTAAGAAATAAATTACACCGATCCCTGTCAACGTCCCGCCGACGCTAACAAATGATGTTCAACGAACTTTCCGGATTAAGATGGGAATAAACGCGGAAATAGGAGGTTTAAATGGTTTAAATTTGTCCCGCCCAATCGTCATCATTACTGCGCTGATTAATAAAGGCAGAGGATATCCACAATAAAGCGCCTGTCAATAATACTTGCTTATGCTGCTCGGGTAGGCTATTTGCCGAATGGATCAGTATCTGCAAGCCATCCCAGGCCAGCAGGCAGATCATTAACGAGACGATCAATGTCCGGAATAAAAACAATTTGTCCATCAGTCCATTTCCTCCAGGTTTTTCAGGCGGAAAATCTCACGCGCGATCAATTTACAATTAGTGCCGAGTTCGTCCAGGGTGCAACCGATGCTTTTTATCTTCACCGGGTGCTCATTGAGGGTTTCCATCAGGTCGATATGCAGGAGACAGCTATCTCTTATATTTCTATCGCCCTTCAATTGCCCGAATAGGTCATAGGCAGCCTCGCGGTCGTTACCAAAGAAGTACTGGCCATAATCCACGAAACCCTGAACGGTTTTCAGGCTGAGTAAAATATAAAACTGCGTTTCCATTGACCCTCCATAAATTCAAAGAGCCCCTGCAAGCAGGGGCCCTCCGGATTAAAAAACGATTAACAGTTATTTGATGTCGATCTGCCTGCGTACGGTTTTGGCCTCTTCGCGTTTGGCGATATCGATCCGCAGGATACCATCGGTATAAGTGGCATTGATCTGGCTGTCATCCGCGCTTTCGGGCAGCGTAAACGAACGCACGAACGAGCTGTAGCTAAATTCGCGTTTGCTGTAGTTCTTCCGGGTGTCTTCGTGGTTCGCGCTTTGTTCTACCGAGATATTCAGCACGTTACGTTCCAGGTTTAACTTAAAGTCTTCTTTTTTCAAACCCGGGGCTGCCAGTTCGACATGGTAGTTCTGCTCGCTTTCGCTGATGTTAACGGCAGGCACGCGGGTCACCATGCGATCGTTAAAAAAGGTGTCATTAAAAATAGAGTCGAAGACGTCACTAAAGCCTGGCAGTAGCGAGTTGCTTCTTTTTTCAGGATTAAATTTAACCAATGTCATAATCTTTTCTTTTAAGTGTTTTTAAAGGATCAACCATTAATTCATTAAACTTAAGAACGAGTGTTCGGACAAGGTCCAGCAAGCAGAGTGCCAATGCACTTTCAACCCAAAAAAATGAAATTTTTGCAGTCCCCCATGAAAAATTTACAGTTGCAATGTCAGTTTTTCAGCGCGGATCTGCTGTCAGCCGGTCAGCCCATTCATCCGAAATTACAAACGCCACCCACCCGCGATTGATCCCGGCGTTTTTTTTCAGCAACTTCAACTTTTACCCTTAACAAATATTTGTTGCTGCTAAACATTCCGAATAAATTTTGAAAAAATAAGTTGCGAAACTGATTAGTTGCATTTATATTTGCAACCGATTGGTTTCGTAAATCACTTCATAATAAATGAGAAGAGATATTTTCCAGGCGATTGCAGATCCGACAAGAAGAGCAATTATCACCTTGATTGCCTTGCAGGCGATGACGCCCAATGCCCTTGCCGAACATTTCGACACCACCCGGCAAGCGGTTTCCAAACATCTGCGCATTTTAACAGAGTGCCAACTGTTAAAGCAAGAATACAAAGGCAGAGAAATTTATTACCAGCTCGAAATTGACAAAATGAAAGAGATAGACAAATGGATTGAACAATTCCGCAAAATTTGGGAAACCCGGTTCAACCAACTGGACGAGTTATTATCAACCATTAAAAAACAGAAAAAATGAACAGTACGCCCCCACTTGATTTTTCAGTAAATAAAGAAACCAGGACCGTTTACATAACACGTGAATTTAATGCTGACATTGAACTGGTTTGGGAGGCCTGGACAACAGCCGAACTACTCGACCAATGGTGGGGGCCTAAACCTTTTGTCGCGAAAACAAAAGTTATGAATTTTGAAGTTGGCGGACGAAGGTTTTTTGCGATGGTAAGCCCGGAAGGAGAAGAACGTTGGTTTATCCAGAAATTTACTTCCATTAGTCCAAAAATCAATTTCAAAACATACAATACTTTTGCCGACAAAGACGAAAACCCTGAATTACAAGGTTCTGAATGGGATTTTAATTTCAGCGAACAAAACGGCAAGACAAAAGTCAGCATTACCGTTTACAACGAATCACTTGCCCGAATGGAAAGGATGATCGAAATGGGCACCCTTAAAGGATGTGCTATGCAATTCAAAAACCTGGACGAGCTATTGCCAACTTTATCTCAAAAATGATGTTCAAAATAAATCAAAAACTAAAAACCGATGAGAAAATTAATTTTCGCAATTAACACGACATTAGACGGCTGTTGCGACCATACCAAATTTTATCCCGATGAAGAAACAATGGCGTATTTTACGCACCTCACCCGGGATGCCGGCACATTCCTCTACGGGCGTATAACTTATCAATTGATGGTTCCTTTTTGGCCGGATTTGGCTAAAAGCCCCCCCGGGGTAGACAGAGAAGTCGACATCGAATTTGCCCGGGCATTTGACGCCGTTGAGAAAATTGTTGTTTTCTCGAAATCGTTGGATAGCCCCGAAGATGAAAAAACGAGGATTGTTCGTACAGGCCTTCATGACGAAGTACTTAAATTGAAACAGGAACCCGGCAAAAATATTTTTACCGGCGGTGTAAACCTTGCTTCACAACTGGCTGAGCTTGGCCTGATAGATGAATATCATATCGTGGTGCATCCAATAGTAGTGGGAGAAGGGCGACGAATGTTTGAAGGCATTAACCTGCAGGAGAAATTACGATTAAAACTGGTTGAGTCGACGGTTTTTAAATCGGGGGCTGTTGTGCTGCGATATGTGAAACAATGAGCGAAAAATTTGAATGCCAAATATCATGTCGCGAATAAATGGCCTTCCCGGCACGAATTTTCCAGGCGTCGGCACTGTTTTTATAGAATAAAGACCTCAGGCAAGAGCATTTAGCGAGCAACTTGGGCAACAGTTCACGTTTTATCGCATAGGGCAAACAATAAAAAATCTCTTTTCAGTTGACAATGACCGGATTAGTGTTTAACTTAGGTTGATTTTTAAACCTTAGTTAACCTTAAACCATGAAAAGCCGTTTCGTATTTTTCATCTCAGTGGTGTTGTTTTCATGTGGCAACAGCTCACAAAACAACTCTGCAAATACTCCTGCAAACAGTTCGCCTGATTGGGTGATGACCAAAGCCATCCAGGACAAACTAACCCCCGACTCGATCATCACGATACTCAAAAACGGGAACGCCAATTTCTACAACTTTAAACTTACCCCTAAAAACGACAGCATGCGAATCCGGGTTACCGCCGGCGGGCAATATCCCATGGCGGCTGTGTTGTCATGCCTTGACTCCAGGGTCCCTCCTGAGCATGTTTTCGACCGGGGTATCGGCGATTTGTTTATCGCCCGTGTGGCGGGCAATTTCGCAAATACCGATATATTAGGCAGCCTGGAGTACGCCTGCCCGGTGAGTGGCGCCAAAGTGCTGCTGGTATTGGGCCACGAGAATTGCGGGGCCATCAAATCGGCCATCGACAACGTGGAGGACGGCAATATTACGGCCATGCTGCGCAACCTGAAGCCCGCCGTTGATGCCACTCATACCACCGGCAAACGGACGTCGGAAAACAAACAATTTGTACATGATGTGGCTGTAAAAAATATTGAGCTGACGATAAAGAAGATCCGCACGGACAGCAAACTGCTTGCCGATATGGAAAAAGCAGGGAAATTAAAGATCATCGGCGCAATGTATGACCTGGCTAACGGGAAAATAACGTTTATGAATTAAAGGAACGGCGAATCGCTGTGAGGAAAAGACCGGCAAGCGGTCTTTTTTTGTTATCCGTAAAACCCTATCTTTAACGGTCTTCTTTGTAGTTAAATACAAAAGCAAAAACCGTCGGCAAATCTGCATATACACATGAAAAACAAGGCTTTACTTTTATTGCTGTCGGCCGCTTTAATGGCCGGCTGCCGTTTTACTACGTCAAAAGACAATGATGATGACGACAAGGATTCGGCGGCGGGCACGGTAGTGCATAGCTCCGGCCGCGGCGTTTTTAATTTGGACAATAAGGCCGGGCTTAAAACCGCCCGCCTGAACCTGGAAGCCGCTGCCATTGTTGTTAACCTTGCCGACACCACGGGCAAACTATTTAATGCCGTGGTATCGGACACCACCCGCAAATTTGAATTATCGCAAGAAACGACAGACACGGGTGAAATGGTGAATTTCAGAATGAGGGAGCATAAGCATAATTTCCATGATGACAGCGCCAGCGTCAACCTGCGTTTAAACACAAGCCCGCAGTGGGAGATCAAGGCAAAAGTGGCCGCAGCACAATGCACTTTCGACCTTTCAAAATTCAAGATCAGCAAACTTGGGTTAAGTTGCGCCGCCGGTGATGTGCATGTAAAACTGGCGCCGGTATTGCCTGATACGTATGTTGATATTAACGCCTCCGTTGGTGCGATAATCATCCGTATACCAAAGGATGCAGCTTGCGAGGTACATGTGGAATCGGCGTTGGCGGACGAAGATTTTCCTGGCTTTCAAAAAGAGGACAGCAATCATTACCAGACAGCCGGTTTCGCGACATCAAAAAATAAAATACACATCGACGCCAATTGCTCGTTATCGTCGTTTAAAATAGAGCGGTATTGATGGTAGCGGCCATTTAACAGGCAAGCGCCTGCTTAATTAGTCGCCTTATTCTGCTGCATCCGCTTTTTAAGCTGCTTCTCTTCCTTTTTTGCTTTTTTCTGCGCTTTTTTCAATGCCCGGGCCTGTTGCCGTTGTTCCTTTTTTGTATCAGGAGTATCTGTGGTTTGCTGCCATGTTTTCCCCAACCCGGCGCAGGGTTTTATGCCGCTTAACAATGCTTCCCACATGCCGCCAAAAAATGCCACCTGTGGCGGCCGGATATACGTTACGTTCGCCGACCGGGGCGTTGCTCCGGGTTGATCAGGGTTATTATTTTTCAGCACCACCAGGTTGGCAAAAAGTGTTTTTAACGGCTGTTCGGTATAACCTGTCAGCGGATTATGGTTGAGTAACCTTATCTTCAGGTCATTATATAAAAAGGTTACCTTGCCCGTGAACACCTTTTTAGTGGCATGTATATCAAAGTCAAGGCTTTTTGCCTCGCCCGATTCAAACTTCACCAGCCCCAACGGCATCACGGCGGGGTTGCCGGCCTGCAGATCGACAGGGCCCAGATGCCCGCTATAATTAAAGTTATAATTATCGCTTAAATTAAAACTGCAGGCCAGGTTAAGTTTGGCCTTGCCCATAACGTAGGTAGTGAGTTTAGCCGCACTTTTATTATGCTGTTTAATAACCGTTTGCTTGTTGGTAATATTTAGAAAACGCCCGTTTGTGTTGGCGAAAAGGACGATGCCGGCGGCCTTTGATTTTTGATGAAAGGCCTTATAGATCACATCGATATGGCTTACATCGAGCGTATCGATATTGATCCGGGCCACTAAATTCCGCAGCGCCCAATTGGGATAGGTAATAATCCTGTCCGTCTTTTTCGGCACTCCGGCGGGGTCGCTGAACACCTCAAATAAACCTTTTTTTAAGTCCAGTCGCCCCACATTCAGCTCCTGTCTTTTGCGAAAGGCCTGGAAATCAAAATTATTCAGCACCAATTCATCCAGGTGCGCCGTGTACCGGTCCAGTTGCTGCGGATCATGCGCAAAAAAAGCCGCCGCCGGCAGTGGCGTTATTTCAGCACCGGAAATGGTTAACCGTGAGTTTTGAGCTGAGAAACGTATGGACCGCACTTTGAAGTGGTATAGTCCGTCGGATGTTACCCATTTAAAATGATGGAGATCGGTTACAATGTCTTTGCAAAATAAGCTCCTCGTTTTGTCATTCTGCGTAGCCGAGTCGATCAATAGTTCGATTGCCTGCAGGTTCATCTCTTTCAGCACTAAAACAGCGGGCTTCGGGCCTGTCCTGTCAGTATAGGTAAGGTGAATGCCATTGAATTTGATACCACCCACATGGATTAGCCTAAGGCTTTTTGATATCTTTTGGTAAAGCGTGCTATCCGGTTTTTTTACGGTGTCAGGCTGGCCTTTTCCATATTTGCTCACCAACAGCTCAGGATAGTCCAGTGTTATCAGTCCTATGTTCAGTTGTTTATGGAAATACAACTGAAACGGATGTGCGTCAGCGATGACCAGCTTCTTTACCCTGACCTCGTACACTTCGGCAGGCGCTGTTCCGCGCCGTTCCATTTCGTGATAAACCGTAGTATCAGGCAACAGCACGGCGTCATACAGGACTGCGTTGCCCTGTAACACATGTAATTCGGCTTTACTAAAGTCAACCCTGTATAGCCCGCCGGATGCTTTCAGCACGGCACTTTTTAGCTTTTTGGAAAGTTTTGGGGTTAAATAGCTGTTTATGGAGAAAATGGCTATTACTATTATGGCAACCACACCCGACGCCACAATTGTTATGACGCGCCATTTGCGCCTTAAAAATTTAATAAACTTTGTTTGTTTGTCCAAGCAATTGTTTAAGCCCTTTTATGATAGCTTTCGCACGTACAACAAGCAACCGCTCAATTTGTTAATTTGAAAATGAAGGCTGCATAACAGCCATACATCGCCTGGCCCGCAATACCGTTACATCTTTTGCGGGAAATCGCTGACTTAATACCTGTTTTTTATTCGTTAGTGCGGCAAAGTTGATATGTTTGGGCTGCTAATAATTAAAACCGCAACCAACCTGATGAGCCAGTTACCTACGGGAAATTCTGCAAGGCGTATCCTGATCGCCAGCCTGATCGGCACCACCATTGAGTTTTTTGATTTTTATATTTATGCAATGGCGGCAGTGCTGGTTTTTCCAAAGCTGTTTTTCCCTTCCGCCAATGCTACAGCTTCAACGCTCGAGTCATTAGCCTCTTTCGGGCTGGCGTTTTTTGCCAGGCCAATTGGTGCGGCGTTATTCGGACACTTTGGCGACCGTAAGGGCCGCAAGGCGACCCTGGTTGCTGCATTGATGACAATGGGCCCTTCCACAGTGGCCATAGGCCTGTTGCCCGGCTACGCAAGTATCGGTATCGCAGCGCCCGTGCTCCTGGCTATATTTCGGTTTGGGCAGGGCCTGGGCCTCGGCGGCGAGTGGGGCGGCGCAGTGTTACTGGCCACCGAAAACGCACCCGAAGGTAAGAAAGCCAGGTTCGGTATGTTCCCGCAGCTGGGCGCACCCATCGGCTTCGCGGTATCCAGCGCAACGTTTTTAATATTGAGCAAAACCATGACTGACCAGCAATTTTTTAGCTACGGCTGGCGCATACCCTTTATTGCCAGCGCTATACTGGTTTGGGTTGGGCTATACGTGCGTTTAAAAATTACCGAAACGCCCGATTTTGTGAGGATCGTTAAACAGAATGAGCGGGTAAAAATACCTATCGCGGATGTTTTTGTGCGCCACACTAAAGCGCTGGTGCTGGGCACTGTGGCTACCATTACCACTTTTTTATTATTTTATTTGATGACGGTATTTACCCTAAGCTGGGGCACCTCGGCTTTACACTACCCGCGTACGGCTTTTTTGGTGGCGCAAATGATCTCGGTTTTGTTTTTCGGGATAGCCATCCCTATATCGGCTGTGCTGGCCGATGTTTATGGCCGTAACAAAATACTCCGCGTTGCCACCATCGGCATTTTTATATTTGGCTTGTTTTTTTCGCCCTTATTCAGTACCGGCGATCTGTCGGTTACCATTATATTCCTGGTGCTGGGCATGAGTTTGATGGGCCTTACCTACGGTCCGCTAGGCACCGCACTGGCCGAAATTTTTCCGGCTTCGGTGCGCTATACGGGGGCGTCGCTGGCCTTTACGCTGGCAGGTATACTGGGCGCTTCGTTAACGCCGCTGATTGCAACGGCCCTTGCTACAAAATATGGCTTGCCTTATGTGGGCTACTATCTTTCGGCTGTGGCAGCAATAACGTTTTTAGCGCTGCTGGCGGCCCGGCCGGCCATGCGGGAGGGGAAGGCGCAAGTCAAAAAGTCCTGAGTCGTAAGTCTTAGAAGCTTTTAAAAATAATTTAAATTGTTTTTCATTGCCGTTGACTTCAGTGGCTGTTGCACAAGCTGATTTTCAAACTAAGCTTCTACGGGGCACCAATCAAATAGAATTCTGTTTGCCGACGGCATGCTTAATTCTGCTATGCAACCTTGCGCCTTAGCACTCAAAAAAAAACAGCGCAAACAAAACACCGTCTGCAAGATATTTATCCAGCAAACGCTCCAATTGTCGCCTGTAATCCTATTCCAGCCAGGTGCTTTTTAAAAGGCGGTATTTTTCGGCTTCTTCAATGGTGAGTACAGACAATACATTGATCGATTTGCCATCGGGACCTGTAAATGCGTAATTACTCTTTTGAGGGGTTTCGAAAAATTGGATGCTGTATTTGCCACTGATAGCCGCGTTATGCCTGGTAATTTCATCAAAAATTGTTCTGAAATTCTCCTTTTGCGCGGCTGTGGCGATTGATTTATTTAAGGCAATCGGTTTCTTTGGCCCGGGTGGTCTCCCTGTCATCGCTTATCGTTTTTTTACATTTATCGCCGACAGACCTTTTTTGCCCTGTTCGGTCTCAAACGTGACAAGGTTGTTTTCCTTTAAAGGTTCCGTCAGTGAGTTGATGTGCACGAAAATACTTTCCTGGGTCCGCTGGTCCTTGATAAAGCCATAGCCCTTTGCTTCGTTGAAAAAGCTGACAATGCCGTTTCGAACTGCATCATCGGGGATATCTTCCTGCTTAGGTGTTCCGGTCGGGATATCTTCCGCATTGATCCTGATCTTTTTGGACGGGTCGGGCGGCGTAGATGTAATATTCCCATATTCATCTATGTAGGCCATCATGTCCTCAAGGCTTTTGCCCTTGCTGCCATTGGCTTTGCGGTCTTCGGCTTTTTCCTTCTTCTCCTTAGCCTTTTTCAGGCGAGCCTTTTCTTTTTCCTTTTTGCTGAATGTTTCTGTCGATCTTCCCAAACTATGCCTTTTTTACTTTTACAGCCCCGGGGCCTTTTTTACCTTCTTCAACCTCATAAGTAACTTCATCGCCCTCGCGGATCTGATCGATCAAGCCGGTAACGTGCACGAATATCTCCTTACCGCCGGTGGTGGGTGTAATAAAGCCGAAGCCTTTTGACTCATTAAAAAATTTTACTGTTCCTGATGCCATTGTTGTTTTTATTAAATAAAGTTGCAAGGTACGGTTTATTTATTAAACATGCCAAAATCAAAATGGGTCAAATTTGACGGTGGGCGTAGTACAAAATTGCCGGCTACCGCGCACCTCCTGCCGATTATTTATGCCCTTAGCCCTGGAGCCGCCTACCGGATGGTGATACTTTGAACGGCGGCTGGATTAGGTTTAATTGCAGCTACAAGCCGGTTTTTGCTCGTAACACCCAGTTCGGCGTTTGCTTTTAAAAAATCCCTCCTTACGGCAGATGCGGTTTCCGAAGCACTTTCAGGGGTCCATCCCGGAGGCATCAGGATATATAATAACCTATTTTTTATACCACTTGTATTTTTTATATCGCGATACAGCAGCAATATTTCTCCAAAATACAGATCGGAAAAATTGGTAACATCCAACTCTCGTTTGACGCCATAGTCTGCTTTAACCTCTTTTTTCAGCGGCTGCAGCGTACCAAATAACCAATCCCATAATGGCAAAACCGAAGCAAAGTTGGTATCCACATACAGCGGGTTATTGGCATGATGTGCCCTGTGGTGCGATGGCGTGATGATAAGGTGTTGCAGGATGCCTAAACCGCCATTTTTCAATGACCTCTCGCTGACATGAATAAATGCCCCCCATGAACTATCGATAGCTATAATCGCAACAAACATTGCCGGGTTAACCCCCAAAAATAGACATACCACCAGATGAATTAAGGTAGAATAGTATATCTCGGCAAAAAAATGAATCTAGTTTACCGTCATATTTAATTCGGACGGAGCATGGTGCGGGGAGTGAAAACACCACAACAGCCTGACGCGGTGAGAACTGAAGTGGAAAACCCACGTCGAAAGCTCCCAGCATAAATAGGCATATATCCAGCTGTACCACGTTAAGTTAACGGTGAACGGTACAAGTTTTTGAATATGGGGCAGCCAGATCCAGAACATATGGATCAAAATTAATTTCGGCAAAAGCTGGTAAACCAGCAAGGCCATAAAAGACGGTTTATAGTTTACCGCTACTTTTTTAAAGATGCGCTTGTACTTGCCGTAACCCTTGGTATTGCCTGCTTGCTGCTTTAAAAGCTGGATAATAAGCGACACAATTTCCCACAAAATGAAAGTGGTGTTCAACAGCACGATTACCGATACCAGGCTCAGGTAATAGTGATGCTTTATAACCGGTTGGATGATCGAGCCGGCAAAACCTTTGCCTTTTATGGAATGATAAACAGCCAGCCAGTAACCCGACACGAGGTTATACATGATAAAACCAAAGGCGACTATGAAGATTACATTTTCAGTAATTCTCCAGTTCTTATTTAGTTTTTTGGTAATCCTCATTTACTGACGTTTACTTAAGGAATTAGTATTTGCGCTTGGCACCACGTTCGCCTCACCCCAAACCCCTCTCCAAGGGAGAGGGGCTTAAAAAAGGCAGTTTTCCGCTGTGAATCGAAGTCCTTCTCCTTTGGAGAAGGATTTAGGATGAGGCGAAAATGCTCAGGAGA